>OFDA01000350.1_pt1 | contig 17920 bp, 18 predicted proteins | sample 1520921 | NCBI WGS metagenome assembly OFDA01 (sample SAMEA2699028, study PRJEB24076) | metagenome
TGCTTGCTGGAATGGCAAACTCTGTCACATCTGTGTAGCACTTTTCCATTGGTTTGGCTGCTTCAAACTGACGTTGAATAAGGTTATCTGCTTTCTTTCCAATCTCTCCTTGGTATGAAGAATACTTGCGTTTACGACGAATATGTGCACTTAAACCAAGAACCTTCATCAGACGTTGGACCTTCTTATGGTTCACTACAAAACCACGATTCCTCAATTCAAGAGTTAATCGGCGATAGCCATAATTTCCTTTATGCTCATAATAAATTTCCTGAATTTCGCCTTTAATCTCTTTATCTTTGTCGTGCCCATCTAGTTGCTTCAACTGATAATAGTAAGTTGAGCGAGCTAAGTAGGCTGTTTCAAGAAGTAAATCTAGTCGAAATCCTCCTGAAACCATTTCTCTAATTGTCTCTGTCTTTCTCGCTGTAAGGCTTCGTCCATGTCTTCTAGCTCTTTTAACTTTTTTAGGTAGGCCACCTTGGCATGGTGCTTGATATGTGGACAGAAAAAGCTAATGATGATGTGAAGTATCAAAAAGTGGCTAGGCAGAGAGAGTTTGATAAGTTTTAATTTCAAAATTTGTTTGTTTAAAATTTGTTTGTTTATAGTATAATAAATATGCATATGAATATGAATATGAATTTATACGAGAGGTTATACATGCGAGGGTATTATTATTGTTCTTTAAACACATTTTTAAATATTGTAAGAAATAAACAAATTTATCTATCAGATCCATTGAAAATGAATGATAATTTGGAAATAAAATGGTACCTTGATAGATTGAATAATGAAAAAATTGCCTTTGATGAAAAAGAAAATTCTGAAGTAGAATCAATTTTTGATGCGATGGGAGTACGATCACTTATAAATTTTTCGTTTGAAAAATTAGTAGAAATTTTAAATTTGAAGGGGCAGAATAGCGTATATATTAGTTGCTTTTCTAAAGAACCAGATATACTGAGTCAATGGAGGGCATATGCAGAAGACGGAAAAGGGGTTTCAATAGGTTTTAATTTAGAAAAATTAAGTGAAGCAGATAATTTACTTGTTGAAGACGTAATTTATACGAATGATGTAGTTTATGGTGATAATGAAAGTGATGTTGAATGTGTAGCCGATACAATAAGAATGGTGATTAAAGAACAAAAAATTACATCTGAAGAAGAACAAATAGAAGTATTTTTACATGAATTAATTCCTGAACTTGTAAAATATAAAAATCCTGCTTTTAGCGAAGAAAAAGAAGTTCGCTTAATCTATTGTGATGATATGAAATTTGAAAAAATAGTTGATTATTATGGTGGCTTTTCTGAAGAGTGGAAAGCTATAGAATTGATGCATGATTTTAGAGTTATTGGAAGCGATAATATTACTGAATTTGTAAAACTAGACTTTAATCCAGATGCAATCGAAGAAGTATGTATCGGACCTAAATGTACATTAAGTAAAAATGATATAAAAAACATTGTGAAAAAATTACTAGATATAGATATTGAGGTAAAGGAATCAATATCTAGTTACAGATAATACAAAAAATTTCTAAAATTCGATTTTTAATGAATTATTGATTATAACATTATATGAGTAATAAACTTGAGAGGTAGTGTAAAATAAGTTGTGTAAACACAAAAAGGAATAAATCCGTTATAGTAGAGTTGCAACACATTACTAAAAAGAGATTTATTCCTATGACACAGTTTACCACAGAATTGCTTAACTTCCTAGCCCAAAAGCAAGATATTGATGAATTTTTTCGTTCTTCTCTTGAAACAGCTATGAATGATCTACTTCAAGCAGAGTTATCAGCATTTTTTAGGGTATGAGCCTTACGAAAAAAGCAGGCTATAATTCCGGGAATAGTCGTAACGGAACCTATGCACGGAAATTTGAAACCAAATATGGGACTGTTCAGTTAACTATTCCAAGAGATCGTAATGGAAACTTTAGTCCAACTTTGATCCCTGCTTATGGACGTCGAGATAACCATTTAGAAGAGATGGTTATCAAACTCTATCAAACTAGCGTAACGACTCGAGAAATTAGTGACATCATCGAGCGAATGTATGGTCATCACTATAGTCCTGCCACAATTTCTAATATCTCAAAAGCAACTCAGGAGAATGTCGCTGCTTTTCATGAGCGAAGCTTAGAAGCCAATTACTCTGTTTTATTTCTTGATGGAACCTATCTTCCATTAAGACGTGGAACCGTTAGTAAAGAATGTATTCATATCGCACTTGGCATTACACCAGAAGGACAGAAGGCTGTTCTTGGATATGAAATCGCCCCAAATGAAAACAATGCTTCTTGGTCCACCCTGTTAGACAAGCTTCAAAACCAAGGAATCCAACAGGTTTCTCTTGTAGTGACCGATGGTTTCAAGGGGCTTGAGCAGATTATCAGTCAGGCTTACCCATTAGCTAAACAACAACGTTGCTTAATTCATATTAGTCGAAATTTGGCTAGTAAGGTGAAGCGATCTGATCGGGCAGTTATTCTGGAGCAATTTAAGGTGATTATTTCTTACCAATTTGGTTTTATCAGAATCAAGTGAAATGTCGGCATACGGAAGGTATTGTAGGTAGTCTGGAGGAAGAAAATAATGACTAATGTAACTTATAACTTGAAGATTAAGGAGAAATAGATTTTGTCAACAGGATGGGCACTCGTTTCCTGATTAGTAGTGGTATCTATCACTGTAGTAAATATTTAGTAAAAAACTCTAGGTATATTTCTAAGTTACTTAGAGTTTTTTGCTACTTTTGATTGTGAGAGAGAAAAAATATTTTCAAGTAGCTTTCTAAAAGCGTCAAAAGTCATGTTAGACAAGCTTTTAAGCGTTTATGCAAGTTGTTTGGCTTGTTTTTTTATTTTCTAAAATTATCAATATAGTGTAAGCAAATAATAAGGTTTACGTAAAATATTCGCCATATAGGGCTTACTTTGGCTACAAAGGATACTCATTCGCTCTAATGTATGAGGATTGAAAACAGATGAAAGCGAGGCTTTCTTTGTTATTTAACAAAAAATAAGAGATTTTTAAAAAAAGCTTTCTAAGATAAAAAGGTATGGGTTACATAGCTTTACCCTGCTTTTCCGTGAGAAATATGACTAGAAGGTTAGTCTTATGAGATTAGGGTTATGCGACTGTAATTGTATTCGCTATTGATATAGCTTATCATATTAGGTGTTAAATGGAAAAAGCATAGAAAGGTGTATGTTATGGAAAAGAAAGTTGGATTTAAACTACACAAGGTTAAGAAAAATTGGGTGACTATCGGAGTGAGTACTCTGTCAATGGTTGCTTTAGCAGGTGGTGCCTTTTTGACAGATCAATCTGCAAAGGCAGATGAAGTACCAGTTCCTAATAAGGGCGGTTATGAACAATCAGATGCTGGTATTGAATCAAGTGCATCACTGGTTAATCAAAGCTATACGCCAACCTTAACAGAAGATGCTACTTACGTGTCAGCGGTGCCATCAAACTCTGGAAGTCAAATGACTGCAAGATACGAGGCGTCATCATCTTATTCAACAGAAGGCTCATCAGCGTCTGTTATTGGTGCTGGAGTAACTAGTGGTGGAGAGGTTGTAAGTACTGGTCAAGGAAGTGTGTCATCAGGTACTTCACAGGCTTCACAAGGTGCACAAGTTACTGAAACACAGACCTCTAATACAACAACACCTAGTTCAGGTTATCAATCAGGTAGCAGTTCTGCGTCAGTGAGTGTTAGTTCGTCAAGTTCTTCAAGCTCATCAAGTTCTGCATGGTATTCTTACTCGTCTTCATCATCATGGTCTTCATCATCTGATGCTAGTGGATTTGCAGCATTTACGACGAATTGGCCTGATTTGAATGCCATTAATTTAAATGGTCGTCGTAACACAACAATCACGATTACAGCTTCTGGAACGACTCCAAATGTAACCATTATTTCAAATTCAAATAAATTGATTCCTAATGTGTCAGTGACAAATTCAAATGGTTCAACATCGAATGTCACTATCATTACACAAGGAAACAAACAAAATAATTCAGGCTATCAAATCATCTCAGGTGAGATAAAACCAAGTGTAGATTCAAACACTCACAAGTCATCATTTGTCCGTGTAGGTGAAAATCAATGGTATTATTTTGACCAAAACGGCCAAAAAGTGAAAGGTGAACACGTTATCGATGGTAAGACTTATTACTTCCTAGATAACGGTCTTCAAGCTCGTGACTATCTTCTTAAAGGTGGCGACGGCTACACTTATTACTATGATAAAAATGGTGTCAAAGCCATTAATGGTTTCTACGATTTTGCAGGCTACCGCAAAGATGTCCGCTACTTTGATTGCTATGGACATATGGCAACTGGCCTCGTTGAAATGTCTGGTGTGACCTTCTACTTTGACACGCAAACAGGTATCCAAGCTAAGGACAAATTTATTCGTTTTGCTGACGGTCATATCCGCTACTTCATTCCAGATACTGGTTACATGGCGGTTAACACCTTTGTTCAAAACAAAGAAAACCAAGCTTGGTACTACCTAGATGAACATGGATATGCTGTGACAGGAAAGCGTATCATTAATGGTAAGGAATACTGTTTTGATGCAGAAGGCCGTCAAATCAAAGGTCAATTGGTGAATCAAGGCAGCACAAGTTACTACATTTCTGCTCAAACAGGTGAAATGGCTGTGTCACGCTTTATCTTTGAAAATAACAACTGGTATTATGCTGATGCTTCAGGAAATCTCGTTCAGGGAGCAAAAGTGATTGATGGCAAACAGTATTATTTCAACAAAGATCACAGTCAGCTAAAAGGTGGCTGGGCAGAAGGGCGTTATTATGATGCTGTCACTGGTGAAGCAGCCATCAACCAGTTCATCCAAATGGCAGCTAACCAATGGGCTTACCTCAACCAACAAGGCTACAAGGTAACAGGCCTTCAAACCATTAACGATAAGGTTTACTACTTTGGAAGCAATGGTGCGCAAGTTAAAGGTAAAGTGCTTACTATCAATGGTAAGAAATGTTACTTTGATGCTCACACAGGTGAACAGGTTGCCAACCGTCTTGTCGAAGTGACACGTGGTTGCTGGTATTATTTCAACGCAGCTGGTCAAGCAGTGACAGGACAACAGGTTGTCAATGGTAAACACCTTTATTTTGACGCTTCAGGTCGTCAAGTGAAAGGTCGCCATGTTTATGTTGGTGGTAAACGTCTCTTTTGTGATGCCAGAACTGGCGAATTGCGACGTGGTCGTTAATATTAATATGATTTAAGAATCTAGAGAACTTTTTCCCTTTCCAATTTCAATTATTAATTTTTCCTATCAAATCTCTAGATTATTAAATAATTCAAAGCCAGCAGTTGCTGGCTTTTGATTTTTCTTGGCGAATGAGGTGATAGCAGTAGCTCTTTTTAGCGGTGTAACAGTTTATATATCAGGAGAAATAGAAAAAAGCCAGCAAAGACCGCTGACTTTTTTCAATAACCCGATATAAAATGCGAGCCAAGGTTTTACCTTGTTTCCTCATATCAATAGTATTATGTTTTATCCAAAAAGTCAACTGATTTTTTGAAAATTGATTCAAAGAATTTTTTTAAAGACGTTGAATGATTTATCATCTCACTATTCTCATAATATCTGTTTAATACTTCAATTCCCTCTTTATACCGTCTCTGATTAAGTTCGTCGGAGCAAATTTTTGAGTGTATATAAAACAAATTAACTAAATCAATAATTTTGGGATACTTAACTAATCCGTTATTGATACCCATTGTATTTGAAAATGATTTGGTAGATGGATAAGGTCTTGGAATCATATCCTCTTTTAAAAATAGATTGATTAAAAATACATCATTATGAGCACAAGAGTTACGGATGTTCTTAATGAATCTGTGTTCCTTAGCATAAAGTTTCTCGTATTTAGGGGTTCTAGATTCAATATAGAACTCTAAAAATTGGACTAACGTTCCAAAATCAATAATTTCCATAAGGACCCAAGATGAAATTTGTGTTCTTTTACGAAACATGTCTAATCGATATTTACTGCTTCTAAAATGTGACAGTACCTCATTGAACTTTTTAGGGAATTTATCTTGAAACTCTTTAACAATTGTATAACCATCCTCGTTATCATCATCAGTTAGGATTCTCATAAGGTTAGTTCTTGTTGCATGTTCAATGTCTAAACAAAGCATGAGTAGATATTCTCTTAAACGTACATCTAATTTAGCAGTGGCAACGAGATGATCAAATGTTAACTTATCATATCCTCCTTGAGGAAGTTTAGGGAAATTTTTTCTATAACTAGAAATTTTATAATAGTAACTTCTAGTTTTGAGATAGTTTTCAATTTGATCTTCAGTATAGCTACCAGGAGATATATTTTTATCCTCAAGTTTTTGAATAAGATCTTTAAAAGATAATTTGGGTTTCATTATTTCTCCTATTTTTCTCAATACTTACACCCCTATATATTTGAGGTAGGTATGTTCTTAGCAGGTTGTAAGATGAGGTGTGTAATCGTTATCATGGTTAGATTATAGCAAAGAATTTTACGAAAAGAAAACTTTCTTATTTTTTGATAAAAGACCTTTTATATTTCACACAATATAAAATATAAAATGTTCAAAAATAAAAATTTCTTCGAAAAAGATAATAAGTTGAGATGTGCTACCCTTGTCTCTAATTAAATGGAAAATTTAAAACTACTCGTCAAAATAAGATGACTTTGGCTTCCGTTGAAAGTTCTGAAACCGACCAAGGAATACTGAACTATCCTAGTTATAATCGGCTGAAAACGGGGTATAATTATCAAAAAGACTCAGTTACTTTTGATCAAAGAGTAAGGGTGTTATGGAACTTAATGTCACAGATAAAACAACTTGTGTAAAAATACCAGCCAAGAGTTTCGCAGGCTACCAAACATGGAAAGTGCCATGACCTTCGAAAGAGTTAATCACGCAGGTTTTCACAGTTATATGTCAATATCCTTAGCCAAATCCTTTATTTCATCTTAGAAATGAAGGTTTTTTTATTTAAATTTACATTAATTTTGTAGGCTTGGGAGGAGTTGTTAAAAAGTCCCTAGCCTAATGATTATCGTTAGTTATGTCATCTCTAGTTTAGGAGTTACCTCATTTAGACAACCTTTCTGAGAAAAGAAAGGTGCCTACATTAAGCTGACATTATAGTTGTGTAATTGTATTCCCTTGTCAAATAGCTTATGATAGAAATATTATAAGGGAAAAAGGTTATATATTATGGAACAAAAAGTACGCTTTAAACTGCATAAAGTGAAGAAGAATTGGGTAACGATTGGGGTAACAGCACTCTCAATGGTTACCGTTGCTGGTGGCACTTTGTTGGAAGACCAACAGGTTCAGGCCGATGAGCAAAATGCTGCGAATCAGTCGGGTGATAGCAGTCAGGATTTGCTTCGAGAAGCGCCTGCCACAACTAATGATACAGCAACTACGGTAGCACCAACTATCTCAGCAGATGTCAATACTGCTAGCGTCAACATTCCTGTCGCAGATGCCACTAACACGACAACCGATGTTACAGATAGGGCAGTGGCACCTGCTGCAAACGCAGCGACAGTGGAAACTAACTCAGGTCAAGCAGCACCAAGTACAAATGTGCAAGCAGCTGCGGCTGATACGAGTACTACACCTACAGATACAAATAATGCGACTGCAACAGCTACGACAGACCGTGCAGCAACAACTGATACGGCAAATACAGAAGCTCGTACACGTAGTCGTCGTGCCTTGGCAGCAACTCGTGAAGCCAACACCAACACAGCGACTGGTATCCAATGGATTAACGGCAAACAATACTATGTCAATAGTGACGGTAGTGTGCGTAAGAACTTCGTCTTTGAGCAAGATGGTAAGTCATATTACTTTGATGCTGAAACAGGGGCTCTTGCGACCAAGTCACAGGATGAATTTTCAACAGAACCTATCAAGGCAGCTGTGGATTTTTCATCTGGAAATCAGCTCTACAAAAACGATAACAAATCTTTGGACCAACTCGACACCTTCATCACTGCGGATGCTTGGTACCGTCCAAAGAGTATTCTCAAGGATGGTAAGACTTGGACAGCTTCAACTGAAGCGGACAAACGTCCACTCTTGATGGTTTGGTGGCCTGACAAATCGACTCAGGTTAACTACCTAAACTACATGCAAAATCAAGGTCTTGGTGCGGGATCATTTTCAACTAACTCTAGCCAGGAAAGTCTAAATCTAGCTGCTAAAGCGGTTCAGACTAAGATTGAAGAACGTATTGCGCGTGAAGGCAATACCAACTGGTTGCGTACAAGTATTGATCAGTTCATCAAGACTCAGCCAGGTTGGAATAGTAGCACTGAAAATAGTTCATACGACCACTTGCAAGGCGGACAGTTGCTCTTTAACAACAGTAAGGGTGATACTGGTAACCGTACTAGCTACGCCAACTCTGATTATCGTTTGCTTAACCGCACACCGACAAACCAGAGTGGGACACGTAAGTATTTCAAGGATAATTCTATCGGTGGTCTTGAGTTCTTGCTTGCCAACGATATTGACAACTCAAACCCAGCTGTTCAGGCGGAGCAACTTAACTGGCTCCACTTCATGATGAATATCGGAAGTATCATGGCCAACGATCCAACAGCCAACTTTGACGGTTTGCGTGTCGATGCCTTGGACAATGTGGATGCTGACCTTCTCCAAATCGCTTCAGATTACTTCAAAGCAGCCTATGGTGTTGACAAGTCTGAAGCCAATGCGATCAAACACTTATCATACTTGGAAGCCTGGTCTGCCAACGACCCATATTACAACAAGGACACTAAGGGGGCACAACTACCGATTGATAATGCCCTTCGTAATGCTCTTACCAACCTTTTGATGCGTGATAAAAATACACGTATGCAGCTTGGGGACATGACTGCTTTTATGAATAGTAGTTTGAATCCACGTGGTGCTAACGATAAGAACGGTGAACGTATGGCCAACTATATTTTCACCCGTGCCCACGATACAGAAGCGCAAACCATTATCCAACGTATCATCCGTGATCGTATCAACCCAAATCTGTTTGGCTACAATTTCACCCGTGATGAAATCAAGAAGGCCTTCGAGATTTACAATGCGGATATCAATACAGCTCACAAGACTTATGCATCATATAACTTGCCATCTGTCTATGCCCTCATGTTGACCAACAAGGACTCTGTAACACGTGTTTATTATGGAGACCTCTACCGTGAGGATGGGCACTACATGGCCAAGAAGACGCCTTACTTTGATGCTATCGACACCCTCTTGCGTGCCCGTATCAAGTATGTGGCCGGTGGTCAAGACATGGAAGTGAAGAAAGTCGGAAATGACGGCCTCTTGACATCTGTTCGTTATGGTAAGGGTGCCAATAACAGCACTGATTGGGGAACTGCTGAAACCCGTACGCAAGGGATGGGTGTTATTTTGACCAATAACTACGATTTCCGCTTGGGTAGCAATGAAACTGTAACGATGAATATGGGTAGAGCCCACCGTAATCAGCTTTACCGTCCATTACTTTTGACGACTAAGGATGGTCTAGCAACCTACCTCAACGATTCTGATGTACCTTCAAACCTTCTTAAGCGAACAGACGGAAACGGAAACTTGACCTTCAATGCCAATGATGTTTTTGGTGTGGAAAATGTGCAAGTATCAGGTTACCTCGGTGTCTGGGTACCAGTCGGGGCTAAGGCTAACCAAGACGCACGTACACAGCCAAGTAACCGTGCCAATAGCGATGGTCAAGTTTACAAGTCTTCAGCAGCCCTTGATTCGCAAGTCATGTATGAAGCCTTCTCAAACTTCCAAGCTTTTGCGGACGATCAGCCAGAACTCTACATGAACCGTGTCTTGTCTAAGAACACTGACTTGCTCAAAGCTTGGGGTGTTACGTCTGTTGGACTTCCACCACAGTACGTTTCAAGTAAGGATGGTACCTTCCTCGATTCAACAATTGACAATGGTTATGCCTTTGACGACCGTTATGACATGGCCTTGAGTCAAAATAATAAGTATGGCTCACTTGAGGACCTCCTTAATGTCCTTCGTGCCCTCCACAAAGATGGTATTCAAGCCATTGCTGACTGGGTGCCAGACCAAATTTATAACCTTCCAGGAAAAGAAGTAGTTAATGCCACACGTGTAAACGGCTACGGTTATCATCAACAAGGTTATCAAATTGTGGACCAAGCCTATGTGGCTAATACCCGTACAGATGGTACAGACTATCAAGGCAAGTACGGTGGTGCCTTCCTTGATGAGCTGAAAGCTAAGTATCCATCTATTTTCCACCGTGTGCAAATTTCAAATGGTAAGCAGTTGCCTACGAATGAAAAGATTACCAAATGGTCTGCTAAGTACTTCAACGGAACTAACATCCTTGGACGAGGCATCAATTATGTCCTTCGTGATGACAAGACCAATCAGTACTTTAATACTTCAGCCAACGGCCAACTCTTGCCAACACCACTTCGTGACACAGGTGCCGTTACAAGCACTCAAGTCTTCCAACGTCGTGGACAAGATGTTTACTTCCTTCGTGATAATCAAGTTATCAAGAATGAATTTGTTCAAGACGGTAACGGTAACTTGTATTACTTCGGTGCTGACGGTAAGATGACTAAGGGTATTCAAACTATCAATAGCAAGGATTACTATTTCTTTGACAATGGTATTCAATTGCGTAACGCCCTTCGTCGTGCTAGCAACGGCTATACTTACTATTACGGTTTAGATGGTGCCATGATTAAGAATGCCTTCGTTGATTTTGACGACAAACATCAGCAGGTCCGTGCCTTTACAACAAAAGGAACCATGGTAGTAGGTAACCTTCATTGGAGCGGTCACCATTTCTATTTTGACCGTGAAACGGGTATTCAGGCCAAGGATCGCATTGTCCGTACCGATGATGGCAAGTTGCATTACTATGCTGCCCAAACAGGTGACATGGGACGCAATGTCTTTGCGACAGATAGCAGGACAGGCAAACGTTATTACTTTGACGCTGATGGTAACACTGTGACTGGTTCACGTGTCATTGACGGTAAGACTTATTACTTTAACCAAGATGGTAGTGTCGGTACGGCCTACAGCAATCGTGCAGATTCTATTATCTTTGAAAATGGTAAGGCACGCTACATCACCCCAGCAGGTGAAATCGGACGTAGCATCTTTGTCTATAACCCATCGACTAAGGCTTGGAACTACTTTGATAAAGAAGGTAACCGTGTCACAGGACGTCAGTACATTGACGGTAACCTCTATTACTTCAAGGAAGATGGTAGCCAAGCTAAGGGTGAAATTATTGAAGAAAATGGCATCAAGTATTACTATGAGCCAGAATCAGGTATTCTTGCTAGCGGACGCTACCTCCAAGTTGGTGATGACCAGTGGATGTACTTCAAACAAGACGGTTCACTGGCTATCGGCCAAGTTCGTGCTGATCATGGATACCTTAAGTACTTTGATAAAAATGGTATCCAAGTCAAGGGTAAAACCATTGTCGAAGATGGTAAGACTTATTACTATGATGCCCACAGTGGGGCTCTTGTCACAAGTAGCTTTGCTGAGATTGCACCAAACCAATGGGCTTACTTCAACACGGAGGGCCAAGCCCTCAAAGGCAAGTGGACGATCAATGGCAAGGAATATTACTTTGACCAAAATGGTATCCAATACAAGGGCAAGGCCGTTAAGGTCGGCAGTCGTTACAAATACTATGACGAAAACGACGGTCAACCTGTAACTAACCGCTTTGCTCAAATTGAGCCAAACGTTTGGGCTTATTTCGGAGCTGATGGCTATGCCGTAACAGGCGAACAAGTCATCAATGGCCAACACCTTTACTTTGACCAATCAGGTCGCCAAGTTAAAGGGGCCTACGTCACAGTCAACGGCCAACGCCGTTACTACGATGCTAACACTGGCGAATATATCCCAGGAAGATAAGCAGTAGTGGCCCCTGTGACTGACTAGAGAACATACAGCCGAGAATGAGGGAAAATTCTCAATAGAAAAGATCGTGAAAACGGTCTTTTTTTGTATGTGCTATTTCGATTTTTTTCGAAATAGTATTGACAGTGCTTTCGAAAAAGCGTAGAATCTATTTCGAAAAGTATAGAAATAGGTATTCTGACTTAAGTCGTACTGATGCTCCGTATCAAGGAAAGGATAAATCAAATGGAAACATTCCTTTTTATGACAATTCTTGCCATGTTAGTTATCGCCATCATAAGTTTTATCGTTCTGAAGAAAAGATGGCAATTTTCAATCAAGCTCTTTTTAGTAGGTCTGATTGGTTTTGCCTTACCTGTCATGATGATTGAAGGACCTATCAATGCTTTAGTTCTTTCAAGCTTTGTTCACTCTTCTAAATGTTTTGCCGTTGTTTACGGAGGACTTATGGCTGGCCTTATTGAAGAAACAACACGCTATGTGGTTTTTAGGGTCTTTGCTAAGAAAAGAAGTTTGATAACGTCTGATATTGTAGCCTACGGTTTTGGACATGGTCTTAGTGAATTTATTTTACTTGGGGTGATGGGCTTACTCACTAACATCATTGTTTTACAGGCCATCCATTCAGGGCAGGCCAGTCAGTTACCGTCACTTCTTGTGAGTCAGGTCAAGCAACTAACTAGATTTGCTGTGGTTATGTCTCTCTTTGAAAGACTGGTTGCCTTACTACTACAAGTCTTGCTTACAGTTTGGGATTTTCTAGCAGTCACTAAGCATAAGCTTTCATTCTATTTCTGGGCGATATTACTTCATGCTACCATCGATTTTTTGGCAGGTGCTTATCAACAAGGGATAGTCAGGAATATCTTATTAATCGAAGTCATGTTAGCTATTTATGTGCTAGGTGTCGGACTCCTGACACGCCGAATTTGGAAAAAGGAGGAAACTCATGGGCTTATCTGAAACCTTAAAAGCCATCTCTGCCCCTGTGAGGAGAGAAATTTTAGACTATCTAAAGTCGGGACCGAAGTCAGCTGGAGAAATCAGCCAACAGTTTGACTTGGCTCCTGCAACAGTCTCTCATCATTTGTCTACTTTGAGAAAAGCAGGACTTATTGAAGAAGACAAGAAGAAAAATTTTATTTACTATAGTTTGAACTTAACCGTTTTTGAAGAAATTCTAACCTGGATTCAGTCACTTGGAGGAAAAGAAGATGAAAAATAATATGCAAAGAGTCATTGGTAATATAGTGATACTTACACCGGTTATTGTCGGACTAGTCTTTTACAATCAACTCCCAAATCGGGTGGCTATCCATTTTAATGTGGAAGAACAAGCCAATGGTTTTATGGATCGCAATCTAGCAATAGTTGTCTTTCCTCTTATTGCTCTTGTCATTTATAATCTCTTATTTTCATTCTTTAAACAAATAACCATTTCATTCTTTAAAGAGTTTATGTTATGGCTTATCCCAATTTTTTCGGTCGTCATCCAAGGTCTCATATTGACTTTTGCCTTAGGAGGCCAAATTCAAGTTCGATTGACTGTCATTTGGTTAGTGGCACTCATTTTTCTAGTAATCGGGAATTATCTTCCTAAAAGTATTGGCCTAGCAACTAAAAATCACAATGAGATCAGTAAGTCAGTAGAGAGAAAGCTAGGCTACCTAATGGTTACAATGAGTCTTGCCTTGTTAATCAGTCTTTGCTTTAATCCCTATACTACAATTATTATTTTAGGTATTTTTGTATTTCTCATCTTGAGTGTCTTGTTACCCAATTTTCGCAGTTTAAGAAAGTAATCGTCTGATTACTTCTTTTTGTCCGTTCGTGCATTCGTGACAGAAAGATATTTTTGTTCTTGAATTTGATATGCTAGATGTGTATAATGATGTCACAGCGAACTATTAAAAGAGGTCGTTGCTCATGACAACACAAACAATTAACCAATTTAATTCACTTGCTCGACCTAATCTTGCTACAGGTTATAGGAGGTAATCTAGATGACAAAAAGCAATAACACGCAAATTACGGATATCTTAAACAATATCTATAATCTGATTGTAAATCCAGAAACAACTGAAAATGAGAGAGAGTTGCTCGTAACGTTTAAAAATGAAATCGAAGTTGGAAAGAAGGATAATGATGAACTTCTTGCAGAATTATGCAGAGCTATTCAAGTTCTAGCAGTCCGCAATCTTTCTAAAGGCAAATCACTGAGTTCTGGAGTGAGTGACTTGAGTAAGACACTCACAGAATTCCAAGAAAAATCAGAACGTAACTTTAATCTAGCAAGAGGATTAACATCACTCGGCATGTTGTCTTTTAGATGATTTATCTGCTTGTGATGATTAGTAAAATGACCAAAAAGATTAACTGAATTCAACCTGCTAAGTTGGATTTAGTTGATCTTTTATTGTTCTTATCTGGAGTGTCTTGTTACCCAATTTTCGCCATTTCATTTAAGGGAAGGATTCAAGAATGACGTATAAAAGGAATCTGATAGAAGACAACAAAAGAGCTGAGAATCAGAGCTTTCTCTACTTCCTACACGAGGAGAAAAAATTTGATGTAAAAGCACTTGATGACTTGTGTCAGTATATCTCGGAACTGGATACAATTAGTTTTGAGCAGTTGAGAGATATTCATTTTATTGAAAATCAAATGCTACGCCATCTCGTGTATCATTTTGATGATAATGATTTAAGTAAGATTTCGAATCTCCCTTTTGAGTATTGGGAGTATATAGAGCCCTTTGAACGCTTGGTAGCAAGTTTGTATGAGGATGATGGTGAGTAATGACACTTATCCAGGTCATAATAAAGACTTGTTGGAGACTTTGAACCAACAATTTGGCTATGTTAAAGATGTTAAGGAATATTTTGATTTGAAGTAGATTTATGGAAGAGATTTTGCAGGTAGCTTTACTAGGTTTTAGAAAACAAAAAGAAAACACCAGAAAAAATGATTTCTGGTGTTTTTGAATAGATTTTGGCAAAAATGAAGTGTTTTTCAAATGGTTGCTGTTTTTAAATTATTGTTGAATATTAATCTTTTTTCTCTGTAGCTACGCTATTTTCGTCAATAATATAGGTTTTTCCATCTTTTTCAAGCGTAGTGTTAGTGGTAATTGGAGAACCTTTTGAGTCTGGACTCACTGATATCGGATTTCCAAAATGATAAAGTCTACCATCAAACTCTGCCCATTCGCCACTTAAAGGAGTAGTCAAATAAATTTCAGGGTTGAAATAATAGAGCCTATTCTCTTCTAACCGAATGACACCTGTTTTTACAACTCCATTTTCATTAGAAACACAGAAACCATTCCAAGTGGTTGAGATGTCTGTAGCTGTATTCCTTAGAAATAGTCCTTTAGGGCCAAAAAGATAGGTCTTTTCATTGATAGTTTTTAGATATGTTCGATTTTCAGCTCCCCATGGTGGGCTAATATAGTAGGTTTCATTATTGTGATTACCCCACCCAAACTGTAGATGATCGTCCTTATCAGCATAATAGTATGTGTAGTTGCCGTCAATATCATCAGAAAGCATACTACCGTCTTTTTTGAAGAAATAAAGACGACACTGGGACGGTTGTCGCCAGCCCGTCGCATCTTTTTAAGTTTCGCTCTGGTTATCCTCCTGGGCTCGCTCCTTTTAAGCCTTCCCTTTGTGCAAGCAGCAACGTCACAAGCGACCTACTTTGACCATTTCTTTACGACGGTCTCCATGGTCTGTGTGACAGGGCTCTTCACTTAGCCGGTGGCCTCTACTTACAATATCTGGGGTCAGTTGATCTGTATGATTTTGATCCAGATCGGTTGTTTAGGCCTTATGACCTTTATTGGAATCTTTTATATTCAAGGCAAGCAAAAGCTCATTCTTCGTGGTCGTGAGACCATTCAAGAAAGTTTTAGTTATGGGAAATCTCAGTACTCCAGAGAAACTGCTGGTTAGTTTCTTCCAGACCGTCAGCATGAGAACGGCAGGTTTTGCTTCAATTAATTACACCCAGGATTGACCAGTCACCTCCTTACTGATCTAAATCTTGCAGATGTTTTTGGGCGGTGCACCTGGAGGGACAGCAGGAGGGCTTAAGATTACAACTTTCTTTGTCTTGTTGGTCTTTGCTCGCAGCGAACTATTGAACTTTCCTCATGCCAATGTAGCTCGGAGGACCATTGAACCCCGAACCGTGCAAAAATCTTTCAGTGTCTTTATTATCTTCTTGCTGACTTTCTTACTGGGCTTGATTTTACTAGGGATAACAGCAGAAGGAAATCTGCGTTTTATCTATCTCATGTTTGAGACCATTTCAGCACTTGCTACTGTTGAGGTAACGGCAAATTTAACACCAGAGTTAGGTAAGTTAGCCCTTAGTATCGTTATGTTGCTGATGTTTATTGGCCGTATTGGCCCCTTGACACTACTGGTCAGCTTAGCAGAATATAAGCCAGACAAGAAAGATTTGATTCACTATATGAAAGCAGATATTACCATCGGATAAGAAAGGATGAACGATGTCAGATCGAACAGTTGGAATTTTAGGTTTGGGAATTTTTGGGAGCAGTGTTTTGGCTGCTCTTGCCAAGCATCATATGAATATCATTGCTATTGATGACCGCGAGGAGCACATTAATCAATTTGAACCAGTGCTAGCGCGTGGGGTAGTTGGGGATATCACGGATGAAGAACTCCTTCTATCTGCTGGGATTGACACCTGTGATACCGTAGTCATCGCAACGGGTGAAAATTTAGAGTCTAGTGTTCTCAAAGTTATGCACTGCAAGAGTCTAGGGGTTCCGAGTTATTGCTAAGGTAAAAAGTCACATGACCAAAAAGGTACTGGAGAAAATTGTTGCGGACTCGGTCATCTCACCGGAATTTGAAATGGGACGTTCGTTAGCGCAGAGAATTCTCTTTCATAACAGCGTGGATGTCTTTCAGCTGGACAAGAATGTTTCGATTGTCGAGATGAGAATTCCCCAATCTTGGGTGGGGAAAAGCCTTAGCCAGCTAGATTTGCGTGGGCGATACAACCTCAATGTACTTGGATTTCGTGATTATGAAAGTGCTCCTCTAGATGTTCAATTCGGTTCTGATGACCTTTTAGGGTCAAGCACCTATATCATAGCGGTGATTAATAACCAACATTTGGATACTCTAACAGAGCTGAGTGAGTAGAAGAGGAAGGACTACTCTTTTTTCAATAGCTATTGAGTCAATATAAGTATTTTATAAGAGGGATTTAAGAAAAATTTCAACTTTTGATTAATCCTTTTTAAATTTAGGAGATTATACTAGAGTCATCAAAAAAAGAAAGCTCTAAGGAGAATCCTATGAAATTCAATCAAAATCAGAGATATACTCGTTGGTCTATTCGCCGTCTAAGTGTCGGTGTCGCTTCAGTTGTTGTAGCCAGTGGCTTTTTTGTCCTAGTCGGTCAACCAAGTTCTGCACATGCTGACGTCGTCAATCCAACCCCTGCTCAAGTCGTGCCAGACGCTGCTTCCGAGAGTGCAAAGAGCGACTTACCAGTAGAGGTTCTCAAAGAAGCAGTTGATGTAGCTCTTCCTTCAGAACAGTCTGTTCCAACACCTAAAACAAGTTTGGATGCTACAGGCTCTTCAGAAAAATCGGATACCGATGCTAAAGACCAAGTAGTAGAACCAAAAGAAGAAGTGCAAGCACAACCTGACTCTAAGAAACAAACAGAAGATGCAGTTAAACCTGTGGAAAGCCCTGCGTCTACAGTTTCTGGGCAAGACCGTGAAGTCAGTGAAGCGCAACCAGCAACCACTCCAGCTGAAGTGCAAAAAGGCGTGGCTGACAATACTAAAGACACAGTAGATGTCCCAGCTACTTACTTGGATAAAGCTAACTTCCCAGGTCCATTCACCGCCGGTGTCA
>OFDA01000365.1_pt1 | contig 17064 bp, 12 predicted proteins | sample 1520921 | NCBI WGS metagenome assembly OFDA01 (sample SAMEA2699028, study PRJEB24076) | metagenome
GCTTTGCTTTATATACTATAACCATCCTAAAACTTTTCTTTTTCATAATCTCCTACATCCAGGGCACAAGTCCTGGATTTTTTGTGTGAACAAAAATTATGAAATTTGAATCATAGCTTTTCTTTTTTTGACTGACTAATCATCTCTAGAAAATAGGCATGAGCCCTTGTATCACCAGTCAATTCTGAATGAAATGAGGTGACAAGCATATGTTTTTCTTTAGCTGCCACGATAGCCACGTTGACTTGAGCTAAAATCTCAACTTCTGGGCCAATGGTTTCAATGATTGGTGCATGAATAAAGACTATAGGGCTATCACCAATTCCCTTTTCGAAGCACTCCATCCTATAATATAATTGTTTTTTTGCCTCTTATTACTGACTATCTTATTCGTAAAGAGCCTGCTTTTATTGAAAATGTCTCAACACTTCGAAATATTCACCCTATACAAGAAGGTTCTATTGAACTTCTAAACCTCTTACCGATAACTAAAGTCAAAAGTCCTAGGACGAAAAATTCCTCGTAGAAACCGTCAAGCAATCCGTAGACAATAGCCATAGGTTAGGTAAGAAAGCCAGAAACTTATTAAGCACGTCCATAGGGCTAGTAAAAGCTAAAACTTGAGGGCTAAAGTAATTATACTGACCTGACAGAGTGCTGACCATATCAGCGAAGAAATCCATGATCGTGAAAATAAAAGATACCCAAAAGAGAACATACCACTTTAGGCGTATAGGTAATTGTTTAAAGTCAAAATGACGTATCCAGAGATAAATAATCACTAAGACTAAGAGAATAACCTGTAAGTTCACTTGAGTAGGCTGCTCCTTCACTAGCCGTATTTGTCGCTGTCTCACTTATTGTTGTGTAAATGGTTGGCGATAGACTAGCCATATACATCTGGGGCGAACGGACAATAAACTGACCAAACATAATGATCGTAATAATACCGATATCAAACCACCTCAGATTCTTTAGAGGTTGTTCGGGACAAATTTTCTTGAGTAAGGACATTGATCTTTCCTTCTATCATCTTCATCGAAGACTGTTTTTCTTTAAGTCTATTATAGATAAAAAAACTTTAAATCTAACTAGAATTTTCAATAAAATTAGTATACTGTTAAAAAAAGAAAAAGCAAGGGAAAGCATGTTTCCTTTGCTTCATTTTAATTATTAATCGTTCTTTTTGACAACGTTCACAAGTACAATAAGTTGGAGTACTGCTAAAACAAGTAAAACCCTAAACCCATTTTGACTCCCCTGAGCCGTTGCTTGCGCAAAGTCAATCTTATGATTGGTTTGACTTAAGGCAACGATGAGGGAAGCAAGTGTTGTCCCTACTGCTCCTGCAAACTGTTGGAGGGTATTAAAAATAGCATTGGCATCAGCCCGTTGGTCCAAAGGCAATTGCTTTTGTCCGTTAGTCATAACATTACCAAAAGCAACTCCAAGCCCCGTCATAAAAATCATGTAAAAGACGAGGATTAAAGTATTTGAAAGAGAAAGACCGAACACGCTAAATAGCAACTGAGCAAGTACGATAAGGATTGCTCCAATCAGAATTGGTTTACGTGCCCCCATCTTATCTAAAATAATTCCCGAGAATGGTGCAAATCCTGCACCAATCAATGCACCCGGAAGAATCATCAGGGCGGCAAGAGTAGTATTAGAGTGGTTAACCAACTGCACATAGTTTGGCAAGAGGAAACTCATCGCAAGGGATCCCAATTGAAAAGAAAAGAAAGCTATGATATGACCGGTCAGTTTACGATTTTTCAAAATCGAAAGATTGATAATGGGATTATCCAATTTAATTGAACGCCTAATCAAAATGCCAAGACCTAAGGTACCAATCAAAAGCCAACCTAAGACTGAGAAACTGAAGAAAGCATGATCAGCAATTCCATGAAGGCCTAAAATCAAGCCCAAGAAAAGAAAGATGATAGCCAGTAGACTGAGGATATCTAAAGATTCACGTTTAACCTCACTCTTTTGCTCAATGGAACGAAGCCCTGCTATCAGTGAAGCCAAGAGAATAGGAAACTGAACAAGGAAAATAGAACGCCAGCCAAAATGTGTCGTTAGAAGACCGCCGACGGTTGGGCCAATAGCTGGTGCAACCGCTGTAATCAGTGTACCAACCCCCATCATAAGACCAATCTTACGGCTAGGTATCCGCTCCAAAATGATATTAAACATGAGAGGAAGGGCAAAACCGACACCCAGACCTTGTACCAAGCGACCCAAGACTACAAAGCCAAAGTCAGGAGCTATAAAGTCGATAAGGACACCCAAGACCGACAGCAGATTGGCGATTAGGAAGATAGATTTCATCTTAAAGGAACGCTTGAGGTAGGCTGATAAGGGTACCACACAAGCAACGACTAATAGGTAGATGGTCGTGACCCACTGAACTGTTGATGTTGTTACTGAAAATTCCTTCATCAAAATCGGGAAGGTGATGTTCATGGCTGTTTCACCAGCCACTCCACAAAAGGAAAGGATGCCTGTCGCAAAGATGGCAGACAAGACCTTGGTGGAGATCTTTTCTTCTGACATGAGTATTTATTCCTCCTTGATAAACTTAAAGATTACGATAGTGTTGTAATATTTTGAGAAAGATCTCTCTTCAGCTGAAAATTGCTGGACAAACTCTTCCTCTTCTTTACGAAGATAGGATTGACAGGCAGAAGCAATCTTAACTGCCTTATCCGTTAGCGCAACTGCTTTTTGCCTAGCGTCTTTCAATGAGGTAAAGCGTTCGATAAGATCTTTTTTCTCCATCCGCTGTAAGAGAACTGTTGTTGTCGAACGCTGAATCTCAAATTCGTGCTCAATGTCACGTTGAAATACCTCATACTTAGCATGATTGGTTATAAAATCGATAATGGCCATCTGATTTCCAGTCAAATCATATTGTTGGGCAAACTGATCAAAGTGGCGCAACATATTGTTATTTGCTTACTTCAACAAGCCTCCAAAATGGTCCAAAAAATAACTCCTTAACCATATTGTTAGCTAACTAGCGTTATGTAGTATAAGAGTTTTAGAAGGTAATGTCAATAACTTTTCAAAAAATTTCCACTCAACTTTCAATAGATTTCGAAAAAACTCAAGGACTTAAATCCTTGAGTTGCTTCACTTAATCTTTTTTGACAGGAATTTCCTTAATAATACGCGCTGGATTCCCACCTAGAACCACATTATCACCAAAGGACTTGGTAACGACTGCCCCTGCTCCAGCTACTACGTTATCCCCTAAAGTCACGCCTGGGAGGATGGTTACACCTCCACCAGCCCAGAAATTATCGCCAATGGTAATTGGTGCCCCATATTCAATGCCTGAATTGCGCTCAGTTGGATCAAGCGGATGAAGAGGTGTTAAAAACTGACAATTGGGACCAATCATAGCATTGTCACCAATCGTGATAGGACAAATATCTAGCATAGTCAAATTCCAGTTAGAATAAAAATTTTCACCAATATGGATATTGACTCCATAATCGGTAACGAACTGAGGGTTCATAGCAACATTTTCCCCAGTAGAACCAAACCAAGATTTGACAATTTCAGCCCTCTTGAGACAGTTAGGTTCCGCATTAAAGGCCATTTGCTTTTCTCTAGATTTAGCTGCTAAGGTACGCAACTCAGGATCGCTAGGTTTATAAAACTCACCCTCAATCATTTTTTCATATTCTGTCGGCATGGCATTCTCCTCTTCTTACTTCTTCTCCTATATTTTAGTATAGAACTATATGTTACCACAAGCGATTGTGTGCTGTAAAAGTAAGTAAAGTCCTTTCATACTTTTATCATATTTAGTAATTTCCGTAGCCTTCAGACCGTTCATTAACAAAAAAACCAAGTTCTCTATGCAACTTGAGATTTTCTTTCTATCTGGGCATGCCTGAGTGTTTCAGGTCTTTTGATTATTTTCCTCATTTACCTTTGTTTGCTTTTTCCTCATCTTAATGTTAGTTATGCTATCAACAGATGAACCTGTGTCACCGTTCTTATCGAAATGGTTTTCCACCATATCTTCTTTTAAATCTAAGCTACTCAACTTCAATCAAGTTATAACAAAAAGTAGATTAGGACTTAATTCCAATCTACTTTCATTCTAGATATTGAATGTTAACATCATAAATCTAACAAGTTTTCCAAATGTGTAACGGCATCTACAAAGTTATCCGCAACGTAAATTGCTACTTTTTTAACAGCCTTTGGAGCATGGGACATACAGTAAGAAATGTCTACCACCTCAACATTCCCAAATAAAAAACACCTCATAGCTAGATTGTTATCTAACATAGAGGTATTTTTTGTGCTTTTCTGAGTATTGTTATGTCTTTTGCAATACTAAACTACTAATAGTCCTCACGTTCTTCATCTTTCTTACGTTTAGCAAGAAAAGCAAGACCTGTTGCAGTTGCCAAAGCACCAAATATCATTGATAATGATGAGTTTTCCTCACCTGTCTTAGGAAGAGCATGGCTACCACGTTTTTGTTTAGGATCCTTAACTTCAGAAGACGACTCTGAGGCACTTGTTGAAGCTGACTCTGAGTTCGATACTGATTGTGACTCGGAAATTGACTCACTTTCTGGGGATGATTCGGAATTTGATACAGATTGTGATTCTGAGATTGAGGCACTTAATGACGCTGATTCTGAGTTCGACACTAACTGTGACTCAGAAATTGACTCACTCACTGACGCTGATTCTGAAGCTGATGTACTTGCTGACTCGGACGCACTTGTTGACGCTGATTCTGAAGCTGATGTGCTTGCTGACTCGGACGCGCTTATTGACGCTGATTCTGAATTTGATACTGATTGTGATTCTGAAACTGATGCACTTACTGAAGCCGATTCTGAATTTGACAATGATTGTGACTCTGAAACTGACTCACTTTCTGACGCTGATTCTGAATTTGACAATGATTGTGACTCGGAAATTGATACACTTACTGAAGCCGATTCTGAATTTGACAATGATTGTGACTCGGAAACTGAATCACTTTCTGACGCTGACTCGGAATTAGAAACTGATTGCGATTCGGAAATTGACTCACTCGTTGAAGCGGATTCGGAGTTTGACAATGATTGTGACTCGGAAACTGAATCACTTTCTGACGCTGATTCTGAAGCACTTACTGAAGCGGATTCGGAGTTCGATACTGATTGTGATTCGGAAATTGAGGCACTTAATGAATCGTAATCGGAGTTGGAAACAGACTGTGATGTAGATACAGAGGCACTTTCTGAGGCTGACTCAGAATTAGACAATGATTGTGACTCGGAAATTGAGGCACTTTCTGACGCTGATTCTGAGTTAGACACTGACTGTGACTCGGAAATTGAGGCACTTTCTGACGATGACTCGGAATTCGATACTGATTGCGATTCTGAGATTGAGGCACTTGTTGAAGCTGATTCGGAATTTGACAATGATTGTGACTCGGAAATTGACTCACTTGTTGAAGCTGACTCTGAGTTTGAAACAGACTGTGATTCAGAGATTGAGGCACTTTCTGACGATGACTCGGAATTTGATACTGATTGTGACTCTGAAACTGACTCACTTTCTGAGGATGATTCGGAATTTGATACTGATTGTGATTCTGAGATTGAGACACTTGTTGAAGCGGATTCTGAGTTCGATACTGATTGTGACTCTAAAATTGATACACTTACTGAAGCCGATTCTGAATTTGACAATGATTGTGATTCTGAAATTGATTCACTTTCTGACGATGACTCGGAATTAGAAACTGATTGTGAGTCTGAGATTGATTCACTTACTGAAGCGGATTCGGAGTTGGAAACAGACTGTGATGTAGATACAGACGCACTTGTTGAAGCGGATTCGGAGTTAGATACTGATTGTGATGTAGATACAGAGTCACTTTCTGAAGCGGATTCGGAATTTGATACTGATTGTGATTCTGAGATTGAGGCACTTGTTGACGCTGATTCTGATGCCGATGTGCTTACTGATTCTGAAGCACTTATTGACGCTGATTCTGAGTTCGATACTGATTGTGACTCTGAAACTGACTCACTTACAGAGGCGGATTCGGAATTTGACAATGATTGTGATGTAGATACAGAAGCACTTGTTGAAGCGGACTCTGAATTTGAAACAGACTGTGATTCAGAGATTAAGGCACTTTCTGACGCCGAATCGGAATTCGATACTGATTGTGACTCGGAAACTGAATCACTTTCTGACGCTGACTCGGAATTAGAAACTGATTGCGATTCGGAAATTGACTCACTCGTTGAAGCGGATTCGGAGTTTGACAATGATTGTGACTCGGAAACTGAATCACTTTCTGACGCTGATTCTGAAGCACTTACTGAAGCGGATTCGGAGTTCGATACTGATTGTGATTCGGAAATTGAGGCACTTAATGAATCGTAATCGGAGTTGGAAACAGACTGTGATGTAGATACAGAGGCACTTTCTGAGGCTGACTCAGAATTAGACAATGATTGTGACTCGGAATTTGAGGCACTTACAGACGCTGATTCTGACGCACTTGTTGACGCGGACTCTGAAGCTGATGTGCTTGCTGAGTCTGACGCGCTTGTTGACGCTGACTCTGATGCTGATGTGCTTGCTGACTCGGACGCGCTTATTGACGCGGACTCTGATGCTGATGTGCTTGCTGACTCGGACGCGCTTATTGACGCTGATTCTGAATTTGATACTGATTGTGATTCTGAAACTGATGCACTTACTGAAGCCGATTCTGAATTTGACAATGATTGTGACTCTGAAACTGACTCACTTTCTGACGCTGAATCGGAATTAGAAACTGATTGCGATTCTGAGATTGACTCACTTACAGAGGCTGATTCTAAATTTGATACTGATTGCGATTCTGAGTTCGAGGCACTTACTGAAGCCGATTCTGAGTTCGATACTGATTGTGACTCTGAAACTGACTCACTTACAGAAGCTGATTCTGAATTTGATACTGATTGTGATTTAGAAATTGACTCACTTGTTGACGCTGATTCTGAAGCACTTGTTGATGCTGACTCTGAAGCGGATGTGCTTGCTGATTCTGAAGCACTTGTTGACGCTGACTCTGAAGCGGATGTGCTTGCTGATTCTGAGATTGAGGCACTTTCTGAAGTGGACTCACTTTGCGAAATACTAGTCTTCAAGGATGTACTCAAGGAACTTGAAACACTCTGTGATTTCTCAGCACTCAATGACGCACTCGTTGAAACAGATTGACTTTGTGAAACGCTAGTCTTCAAGGACTCACTCAAGGAACTTGAGACACTTTTTGAGGCTACCGTGCTCAATGAAAGGCTGGTCGATGCCGATTGCTTAACAGACTCACTTTGACTTTGTGAAATCGATTCTTGCTTAGACTGACTGGTACTTTGCGAAACTGATTGACTGTAATCACTATCCGATAATCTCACCGCTACAACATTAGTAGTACTATCCTTATAAGTAATCGTTACCGTACCATTACTATTAACCGTATAAGACTTAATACGGTTTGCAACCTCTGGATTCAAAGCTGACACAGCCGCAATAATCTTGCTTTTATCCGAATCTGTCAAGGCAGTCAAACTTGTCACCTGAATAATGCTAGTTGGAGCCACTCCTGGTGTACGATCTGCTAATCGTCCCTGAGTAATACGAATCTCACCCAAGCCATTTGGACGATTCATATTTGACGCATTGTCAATAGCAGCAACATTACGTTGCCATGTATTTCGAAAGGAATGATAAAGATCATCCTTCAAATGAATGGTCGTTGTAAGGGTTGCTGGATTATCAGTCGTTGCTGTAATATCACCCGTAATAGGTGCAATATTCCCTGTTCCATACTGACTGCCACCAAAGAAATTCCCGTTTAAGGTATTGTCATTTAAGTCAGCTCTTGCAACGACTTTCAATTCTTTGAGCTTGCCACTGTCATCTGTAGCCGTAAAGGTCAATACAGCGTCATCGCCTGCATAGATAGTGTAGTTTTTCCCACCACCTTCAAGAGGTGTTGACTTAGGTTCCACACCATTGACAGTCAACTTAGCTGTCACTTCAGGACGTGTTCCGTCCGTTACAGCCACGGAATTGCTGGCATCTGAATACACCGCATAATCACCATACATGATACGACCTTTGGCTGTTACACCACCTGTTTGTAACTTAACTGTCGGCGTCACAATCGCTTGACCCGAAGCATCTGCCACTGCTATTCCCACTTCGTCGTCATTATTGTATAGAACAACTGTAGAACCTGGCTCGGCTCCCGTCACCGTCACAGGTGTCTGTGTATATGCCTTATCCAATAATCTCGTTTCAACAGTTGGTGCTGCTAGTCGCTTCACTGGAGCAGTTACATCATTAGTGGTGTTATCTTTATAAGTAATTGTTACCACACCAGACGCTGATACAGAGTACTCCTTGAAGTCCTTCGAAGTTGAAATATTCGGATTAGAAGCCTTAAAAGCCTCCCAAACCTTATCTTTTTCGGCCTGAGCGAGATTACTTGTGTCATTAACAAAAGTGCCCGTTGTCACAGCCGTAATCGGGTTTCGAATGCCATCATTTTGCGGCAAAACCTGAATACGTAATGTACGCGTCACTGATTGCCTAGCTGTATTGGTCACTACAAAAGAAAGATTATAAATTTTCCCAGGTGTCACTACTTCAGTAGCCCCAACAGTTCCAAAGATATTAAAAGCCACAGCACTATTTTTTAGTGCCGACGTCTGAGGTACGATGATGCCATTCACCCGATCACTACCAGAAGCGTAGCCAATGCTTTTAATATTATTTCGTGTAGGAATCGTTTCAACAACATTATAAGCCTGGTTAATGCTGTCCGAATTATACACTGAAATCAAAGCATTGTTAGCCGGACCTAATTTATACTGGGGTGCACGGAGATTGCTATTAGCATCAATACGAGAACCATTACGAGGATCACGTTGACCAGATGTCGCACGAAGAACCGCATTGGCAAGACTATTTCTAGCCTGACGAGCCTGAGCAATCGTAGGCGTCACATCACTGTCACGATCAGCTAGACTGACACGAATGGCATCCAGCACTTTATCTCCCTTGAGAATAGCAGCATCCGTATTTGGCAAATCAACAGCTTGAGCTTTATAGGTATAAATGTCTAAAGCTAAATCTTTGAGATGCTTTTCTTGTTCTAAGCGCTCAGCATCGGCCACAACTGACGCGGCAAGCATACCAGTCGTTGCATCAGACAGCTGAGGATTACTCAAAACTTCAGATGTTAAGGAAGCGTTTAACAAAGCAGACTCCGAGCTCACAAGATTCACGCCATCTTTAGAATCACTACTATCACTCTTGCTAACTGACTGAACAGATTCGCTAGAGCTATTCTTCAAAGAGCCGCTCAACATGCTCTCAGATAAACTACGAGAAGAAGAATCCGTCTGACTTGCTGACTCCGACTTAGAGACTAAAGAATCTGACAAGGAGGCAGAAAGCGAAAGACTCAGTGACAAGGATGTCGATTTTGAGGTCAATTCAGAAACTGACATCGATTGACTACGTGATAAGGACTCATTCAAAGAAGCCTCCGAATTCTGACTTGACACAGTTTCAGATGACTCTTGACTATTTACCTGACTCTCTTGAGCGCTAATCACGGATCCAACGTTCCCTAGAACAACTGAATCAGATGTAGCTAAGAGATCAGCCCTAGCTCCTGCTTCACTTTCCAAAATTGGCTGATCAGTCACTTCATCCGCATAAGTCACATGAGTCGCAACAGTCCCACCTAGTATGGCTCCCGTTGCAAGCACACCCTTGAGCAGTGTCTGACCTGAAAAAGCATGTTCATTCATCTCCACCTGTTGAGTGTTAAGAGACGGAGTATCTACACCCCCTCTAAGCACCTTAAAAAGACCAAAATTTGACGTCGCTGCACGAAGCCAGTGCTTTCCTGACTTAACCAGTTTAAAACGTGTCACACGCTCAGTTTCACGATATTGACCTTCATTCCTTCTAAAAAACATATCTTCTCCATTAATTCTTTGAATAAAACACTCCATTAAATTTTATCATAAAATTAAGCAAAAAATCTCATTTCGAGATTACTTTCAATCAACTTATAAATCCTTTTTCCCCTCAAAAACACTACAATAATCGAAAATCCAACATATATTAAAACTATTTGATATTTTTGGGTTAAAGTATAAAAAAATCCCTACCAATTAGGAAAACATTTCAATCGATAAGGGGATTTAATTGTCTTAGTTAGAAGATAATGAGTCACTTATGAAATCTTAGAAGTCTTTACTTTTTCTTCATCTTTCTTACGTTTGGTAAGAAAGGCAAAACCTGTAATTCCGATTTTGATAAATTATCACACAATTACAATCAATTATTTAAGGGAAATTTTTTACATCTGTTAGTCTATTAGATGGTATTTTTTAAGATTGTTCCTAATGAGACGAATCTTCCTTAAATCCTTTAGTACAAATTAAAAATAATTTGAGTAGTTTTCGAAAAGTCAAGATATATACTCAGAATAGTAGCAAAAAAAGGATTACTTCTGATAATCCTTTAAATACTAACTTAATGCCATGATAGCATCAATAAATAGTTTCTTTGTGAAATAACCACGACTAATGAGGTAGGCAGTATACTTGGCGTTAGCTACCATCTGTGCATACTGCTCCTTGGTACATTCTTGAACGCAACGATCTGCTTCTTCCAGACTTGAAACGACGAATCCTAGACCATGTTCTTTGATATAGTCTGCATTTGAGAGATAGTTAGGCACTACGACTGGTAGACCTGCCGCCAAGTAGGTAGAAAGTTTATAAGAAATATTCAACTTATAGTAGTCGGGTTCGTCCTCTGGTCTTTCCGAATTCCCCCAGACCAGACCAAATCCTCCCTTAGATAGTTCTAGCAAAAGCTCATGTTTATTTCGCCAGCCTTCGAGGTGGACTTTGGAATAATCCTTATCCTCTTGTTTGTCCGCATAAACATGAAGAGGGGTTGTTTGTTTCCAGTCTAGAACGTGTGGAAAGCGTGTTGGATTCCCAGCAAAAATCATCTTCTTTTGGAAGCTAGGTTGATGTAAGTCTAGGCTATGAGGCAAATCCCAAAGTTTTTGGATGATAATCTTCTCAACTGTTAGCCCTTCCTCAATTAGTCGATCACGCATCTTTTCAGATGGAACAACGATGACATCACAGAGATTGTACATGTCAATATAAGAAGACATGAGATAGTAGTTACTATCAAACATGAGAGGTGGGACATCATGGATAAACATAACGGTCTTAGCATTAACAGCCTTGAACTTACTAAGCAATCGGCTATCCCACTCACTACCATTCCATGATGGTGACTGGAAGAAAACGATATCTCCAACACTCACTCCTGCTACAACCCCATCAAGACGAGCATTCAATTCTCCAGCTGGCTCTTGGCTACTATCATAGAAGTAAATCCCCAGTTCATTAGCACCTAGGTCTTTGACAATCTTCATGGTATCATTTTGGGCAATCAAGGCCACACTACGTGAGGACTGGCCAAATAAATTTGTAAAATGTACGCGCATGACATACTTCTTTCTGTTATATGGTATAAAATCCTCTACTTATAAGAAACAATCATAAAAATAAGTAAGAGGATAAAGAGGGCTATGCTGATAGCCAAGGTCAACATTTTTCGAATCGGTTGGCTAGCCCAATAACTTGGTTTACCGATATTACTAGTGGCATCCGTTGAGAAAATCTGTGTCTGACGTGGTTGGATGGTCACTAGGACGATAAGGAAAACCGAAAGAATCACTGCTAGAACCATAAATACTAACATCATAGAACTACCTCAACAAACCAATGAGGGTGAAGATTAAACCGATGATGATAACAAGTCCGAGCATGATTGAAAAGCTCTTGTTGATCTTCTCTCCTCTAGTTTCTTTTTCCTTTATGATAGGCTTTTGCCTGAGTTCTTCCATACGGCCTTCAACGTCACCGTAGAACAAATCTTTTTTAGACATGATTTCCTCCTAAAAGTGATTGTAAGCGGTCGACCAACTCAGAAGCAGGCAGAGTATTGGCTTGAGCTTTTTGGGCTTGAATGGCTTCTTGCATAGCCTGGCTACCGCCCAGAACCTGCTTAATTTTAGCAACCATAGCTGGATAGTCCTGACTGGCATAGATATGCTCTGGTGCTGTATAAACACGTCCATGAGCTGTTTCTGAAAAGGCCAAAATCAACAACTGATGTTCGAAGGCTGTTCGTATCGCCTTGTACAATTCATTATAATGGTTGATATCCAAGTAGAGGTCAGACTCTTGATAGAGCTTGTCCAACTGCTTGTGACTAGCGTTTGGATGGAGCACAACGTTTGAATAACGCATCATTGAGAGCAATCTTGGTGACATCTCAGTGACTGCCGCAATCTGGAAGGTCACATCAGGTAGTGACTCAATCAAGTCTTCCAATCGCTCAATTTGGTCTGAATTGGTTGCGATAAAGGCATTACGAGGTTTACCATGATTTTCCTTGAAGTCATAGGCATAGCCAAGTGACAAGACCTTGTGTTTTTTATCCTCAGGCACCAGCGTCAAGGCTTTTTCATAAGTCACCTTATCAGGAATGATGATGGCATTAGCTCTGGCTGAATTATCCTCCAAGATACCATTCATATTACCAGGAAGGATATCTCCAATAGGTTCTTGCCAGACTAGAATGTCAGTTGCCCCTGTATTTTCCATAGTCCATGAGACAATGAAAGGTGTTGCCAAACTATTAAATATAATATGCTCGATTTCACCAAAGAACTGAGCTAGAAAGTCTTTGATAAATTCGGTTCGGTTGGCGAAACGACGAAGGGCTTGTCCTGGTAGGGTCAAGAGAATATCACTGGTGAGATGATTTTCCAAGATACGTTCGTCGCCTTCTTTGGTTTGGTAGCTGGTAAAGAGTGCCTGACCGTTCTCATCATGAGTGGTTTTGGCAAAGCAGAATCCGTATTTGTTGTAGTGGTCTACTTGGCGAATCTTTCCTGACTTGTCTAACCATTGGACACTTTTAACGATACGAGCCTTGCTACCTTCTGGGTAGGTGATGCGGGCACGTTCTTCAGCGAGATTAGACACACGCGCCATCTGATTGTTCCCTGAAATTTCCCAAAAGGCTGGCACAGGAACTTGGTTGAAAAAGCGTGGTTTGCCAATTTCCTCTACTGCTTCCACATAATAGGTGAAAGGAGAAAGAGCTCCTTGAGGGAGGAATCCATCTGGATTGATGACAACTGTTGTAGCATCGTAGCCTGCTGCCTGAAGAGAGTAAGCCAAATCCTTACTGGCTTGATTATAGTAATCACATAAGAATATCATGAGCGTACCTCCTCAAGTAACTGTTTCCAAGCTGCCTTGACTTGACTAGTCAAGAAACCTTTGGCAAAGTCATAAGATTTTTGGCGCATGGCCTCGATATTACCTTCTTCGTAGAGACGAACAATGGCATCCTTATAGGACTTGGTGATAACATCCACGACATGATTTTCAGCAACGGGGAGGAGATAACCGTTAACTCCATCTTGGATAAAGGTTTGATTTCCGTAAGGCACATCAAATCCAATCATCGGAAGTCCCGAACCAACCGCTTCCATGAGAGTGAGTCCAAAACCTTCGCTGGTTGAAGCTGTCAGATAGACCTCGTACTGGCTATAAATGTCGGTCAAATCAGCATGTCCCATGAGACGAATGTATTCTCCTGCTTGCCCTTCGACAATAATCTCACGCAACTTGGCATCCATACTACCACTACCGTAGATATCAAAAGTGATATCTGGCAGAGTCTTATGAACCTCGATAACCGCACGAACCAACCAGTCAATGTGTTTTTCCTGAGCCAATCGTGAGGCCGTAATCATTGAGAACGGCTTACGTGTCTTGTTCTGTCCGACTAATTTAGTCAAGCTTCCCACTGGAATGGTGTAGATTTTGGGATCATGGTTGGTATAGTGACGGAACTGTTCCTGCAGAATTTCCCTCTGACGATCTGTCGCCACGATAAAGAAATCAACCTTATCCGCATTGGTAAATTGGTACTCGTAATAGTTATTCCAGAGAATATAGTTGTCATCAGTTTGATTGACACTAAAGTGCTCAGCGTGAACAACGACACCTAGGCGAGCAGCCTGCGCTTCTTCAAAGACCAACTGACCAATACCTGTTTCACGGTCCAAGATGACCACATCATCCTTAGTTAGGGCCAGACGTTTGAAGAAATAGCGAAGGAATTCTTGCTTACCATAGAGAACCTGATCTGGGAAACGATAGATATCTTGATTATTGTCTCCTACAATCATGTCATAGGCTGTAGATCCATCTTCGTTATAAAAACGGCGTTGGTAAACCTTGGCTTGATTGTCCTTAGGCGCAGAATACTCACTGCAATAACGAGTGTAGGAGTAAAAATCCTTGCGCAAGAGCTTGTCATTGACAAAATAGCTGACGGTTTCCACCGCGCCTTCATCAGTGGCACGAAGGTTACATGCTACTACCATATCATCCTGTGGATAATGGTAACGAATGAGGCGACCAGCTACTTCCTTACGCTCAGGATCGGTAGGTAAGATGGCTTCGATTTCTGCTAGACTAATGGTCGATGGTGCAATCTTAACATCTGTAAAATAGCTATGGAGCCAGATGATTTCATCGTCTGAAAAATCAATCTTGCTAGTCATATGCTCGATATTATCCCCAAGGATGAGGTCCATAAAAACAAATTTTGCTTCTTGCCCCATTTCCTTGAAAATCTTAGCACGATAGGCCTGAGCATATTCGACACCACTGCTGGCCCACCCTATGCCTAAATTAATGTTATATACTGTCATAATTTCCTTATTTTATGGGAAATGGCTGATGATATCTCCTTTTTTAGTGACTTGCACCTGACTAAGGAGAAGATTACGAACCATATCCTTTCTGATTTGACGTTTCATGGCTTCGAAGCCCTTGTATGCCTCTTGGTAATATTCGACAATAGGGTTCTTTTGACTGAGTTGCTGGCTACCGATAGCCATTTGGAGTTGTTGCAGATAGTCTACCTGCTCTACCCAGTTGTCATCCACAGCCTTAAGAATGGATAGACGTTGGAAATACTCGTTAAGTTCCTTGGTTTTCAACTCCTGCTTTTTAGTATCAAGTTCACGATAGGCAAACTGATAGATGAGTTCCAAGACTTGCTCACGATTGTTGAGGTCTAAATCCTTAGGAATTTCATTGATTCGGAAGCTGATATTACGCAAGATGAAATGGTAAAGATTTTCCGCTTTTGAGAAATCTTCCTCAGTCATAGCTTGGTCGATGAAATCGTCAAGAACCTCGTCGATAACAGTGTCCAAACCTTGATTGTGGTAAATGAGACGGTCACGTTGAGCATAAATCATCTCACGTTGGATGTTCATACTTTCTGCAAATTCAAGCGTCTGACGACGTGAGGTACGATCAGAACTTTCACTAGCTTCTTGGGCTTTTTCAACCAATTTACGATACTTGCGACCTGTCAGTTCCTTAGGCTCAATGTGATCATTAATAGCATATTCTTTGTAGGTACGGTGAACCCACGATGGACCGTATTTCTTAATCACGTCATCTTCAAGTGAGACGAAGAATTTAGACATACCAGGATCACCCTGACGTCCAGAACGGCCACGGATTTGCAAATCAATACGCTGACTTTCCATACGTTCGGTACCGATAACGACTAATCCACCCAGTTCGGCCACACCCTTACCGAGCTTGATATCTGTTCCACGTCCAGCCATTGAGGTCGCAACTGTCACGGCACCCATTTGTCCAGACTCGACTATCATCTCTGCCTCACGTGGTGCATTGTTGGCATTCAAGAGATTATGAGCAATTCCTTCACGCAAAAGCAGAGAAGAATAAAGCTCTGACATTTCCACTGAACTTACGAAAATCAAGATAGGATTGCCTTTTTCATGATAATGCTTAACATACTCTAAAGAAGCGAAGACCTTCTCTGGTAGGGTCTCATAAATCTTATCAGGGTAGTCGATACGTTGTTTCTTACGGTTGGTTGGAATTTGAATGACCTTCATACCATAGGTATCGAGAAATTCTTTTTCCGCAACCTTACCAGTACCAGTCATCCCTGAAATTTTCTTGAATTTTTTAAAGAGACTTTGGTAGGTGATAGAAGCCATGGCTCTGGTTTCTTGTGACAAGGCCACTAATTCTTTGGCTTCGATAGCTTGGTGGAGTCCCCCTTGGAGCTTAGTCAATTCCAAGAGACGACCTGTCGATTTATCGAGAAGGACCACTTCAGGTCCCTTCTTGCCATCACGAATGATGTAGTCCTTGTCCTTTTTATAGAGCAAGTGAGCACGAAGTGAAAAGAGCAAATGACGGGCAAAGGTGCTATTTACTTCATCGTAGAGGTTACCGATACCAAGATAGTTTTCAGCAGCCTTGGCACCCTTAGTGGTCAACCAAACTTCACCTTTTTCTTCTTTGAAGATATAATCCTCACCCTCGACCAAGGTGGTCATGAGGGTATCCATCATTCCATAATAGTTGGACTGAACACGAGGTGCACCAGAGATAATCAAGGGCGTCTGCGCACTATCCAGTAGAACAGAATCCACCTCATCGACAATGGCATAGTTAAAGGGACGCATGTATTTACCGTCTTGGTTAGAAGCAAGGTTATCAATCAAATAGTCAAAACCTAGACTGGCATTTGTCGTGTAAACGATGTCCGATTGATAGATGGCACGCTTTTCTGCTGGATCCATCTCATTACTACCTTCCACACAGGGAACACCAATCGTCAACCCTAAGAACTCATAGACCTGACCCATTTCCTCAGCGTCACGAATAGCCAAGTATTCATTAATCGTAACGAGAATAGCGCCTTCACCTGACAAAGCATTAAGGTAGACTGGCATGGTTGCCGTCAAAGTCTTCCCCTCACCCGTATTCATCTCAGCAATATGGCCCTGGTGCATGACAATGCCTCCCATGACCTGAACATCATAAGGGAACATGCCTAGCA
>OFDA01000371.1_pt1 | contig 16648 bp, 14 predicted proteins | sample 1520921 | NCBI WGS metagenome assembly OFDA01 (sample SAMEA2699028, study PRJEB24076) | metagenome
AATCAGATGCGCACCGCCGTGAATCAGCGACTTGTCCTGGAGGTTGCGTTTACCAAGCTGGCACGACCTAACACGGAGCTTTCATTGGAAGCACTGGCCGACAGGGTAGCAGTTCTTGAGCAACAACTTGCAAACGGTGTTGTTGCGGCTCCTGCTGGCGAGAAACCCGCAGCTCCCGCACCTGCTCCGGTTCCACAGCCGGCTCCTGTTGCCGCGCCGGCTCCCACCCCTGCACCCGCACCAGCGGCGGCTCCAGCACCCACACCACAGGCGGCTCCCGCTCCAGTTGCAACCCCAGCGCCAGCTCCAGCTCCGGCTCCTGCACCAGCACCCGCAGCTGCGCCAGCTCCAGCTCCGGCTCCTGCACCAGCACCCGCAGCAGCGCCAGCTCCGCAATCGGCACCTGCGCCACAACTTGCGTCTGCGCCTGCTCCAAAGGAAGTTGACCAGGCAGACGCACTTCTCGTCAGACAGTGGAAAGAAGTCGGCAAGGTTTGTGCGTCTAAGAACGCCGCTCATGCAGCACTGCTGGTCAGCTCAACGCTTGAGTCGGACGATGGCTCTGAGCTGGTAGTTACGCTACCCAAGGGCTCCTCGTTTGCCATGAGGATGCTCAGCGCGCCAGCAGTTTCCGAGTTTGTAAAAGAGTGCGTTGCTCAGGTTATGGGCCCACGCCGCATCAAATATGTTGAGTCGAGCCTCGCTGCAACGGCAATCTCGCGAGAAAAACGCGCAGCTCAGATGCCGGCTCCTGCACCCGTGCCTGCAATTCCAGTGGCTCCTGCTGCGCCCGTCGCACCAGCTCCTGAGCCAGTTGCGCAGCCCGCTTCTGCCTCTGTTCCCGCTCAGGTACCTGCGCCTGCTCCAGCACCTGCAGCTCCCGTTGCACCAGCGCCAGAGGCGTCATATCCGATGCCTTGGGATGAGCCTGCGTCTGGCAGTGCGCCTACTGAGGCTCTCGACTACGATCAGGTACCCTACAGCGATGACGATGTAGCTGCGGTTTTTGACGATTCCGCTGAAGATGTCGCTTCAGCTCCAGTCGCGCCTACGCCAGCATCCGCGGCTCCAGTTGCACCTGTGCCTGCACCTGCGGCTGCGCCTGCACTAGCGGCTCCAGTTGCACCTACGCCTACACCTGTTGCAGCACCCGCACCGCAACCTGCGCCTGAACCCGAACCAGTTCCGGCTCCAAAGCCTACTCCAGTACCAGCTTCACCAGAGGATATTGCTGCTCGTTCTGCGCTTCCACCAGAGCTCAACAGCGTGGCAGACATGCTTGAAAAGGTATTTGGACCAGCGGTTTCTTTGTCGGTGGAGAAGAAGTCGGATGCAGGTGCTCCTTCGGACGCCGGAGCTTCCGCTCCTGTAGACCCTGCAAACAACTAGAACTTCTCGCGATATTCTCGCGATATGACGCTTTGGTGCATGGCTCCTTATGGGCCAGCGCAAAAAGCGCAACTTGTCTAAAATAGATACGACGATAGGAGAACATATGGCACGTGGTGGATTTAACATGGGCGGCATGAACCGCAATCAGATGATGGCTCAGGCTCGTAAAATGCAGGAGCAGCTGCTGGAGGCTCAGCAGAAGGCTTCTCTTATGCAGGCAACTGCAAGCGCTGGTGGCGGAGCTGTTAAGGTAACCGCATCCGGCGACCTGCGTCTGACCAACATTACCATTGATCCTGAGGCAATTGATCCTGAGGACATTGAGATGCTCCAGGACATGATTCTGGCAGCTGTAAACGATGCTCTTGAGTCCGCAGAGTCTCAGGCATCTGCCCAGATGAGCGCAGTAACCGGCGGACTGAATATCCCAGGACTGTTCTAATCCATGGCGTTTGATACCACAAACGATGGTCGTGCGCTGCAGCGCTTGCTTGACGAACTAGGCCGCCTACCAGGCATTGGTCCAAAGTCTGCTCAGCGCATAGCCTACCATCTTCTAGAGGTTGATTCCGAGGAGGCTCGCCGTTTGGCGCAGGCTATCTTGGAGCTTAAGCAGCAGGTGCATTTTTGCCCTATCTGCTTCAACTATGCAACGCGTGACGAATGCGACATCTGCCTGGACTCTTCCAGAGATCGCAGCAAAATCTGCGTGGTCTCCGAGCCTAAGGATGTCTCGGCAATCGAGCGTACTGGTGCGTTTCACGGCCTCTACCACGTTCTGGGCGGCGTAATCTCGCCTATGGACAAGATTGGTCCCGAGCAGCTCCATGTGCGCGAGTTGCTGTCCCGCTTGGCCGATGGCACCGTTACCGAGGTAGTTCTGGCAACTAATCCGGACGTTGAGGGAGAGACAACCGCAACGTACCTCTCCAGAACTATTAATCCGCTCGGCGTGACGGTGACCCGACTGGCAAGTGGACTTCCTGTGGGCGGAGATCTTGAGTACGCAGATGAGGTAACATTGGGACGTGCAATTGAAGCGCGTCGGGAGGTTTAAGCATGGCAAACCATATGAGAACAAGTTCATCTGGCGAGAAGACCCCTGAGGCTTCATCGGTTGACCTGAAGAACATTTCAACGCTTCGTGCTGGTCAGGGCGCTCAAATTCCTCAGATCCCACGACAGGCCGATACCACGCCAGAACCTCCAAATAGAAAATCGGTCATCATCTTGGTGGTCGCAGCTATTGTTGCGCTTACTGCTCTGTTCTTTATTGTTCGTTGCGCTACAAGCACTAAGAGTGAATCTGCAAGCCAGCAGCCAAAGCAGACCCAGTCCGCCTATGCCGACGAGAAGCAGCAGGACGAGCAGGCAGTTGACGGCTCAGTTACCTTCCACGGCATGAAGTACTCTCTGGAGAAGCAAAGCGACGGCAAAACTGCTGTTGTTCGTACGAGTGACTCGGGAACTAAGAGTGTTCTATTTGAGGTTGAGGGAACTCCTACCAGCCTGATTCTTTTTAACGACACCATTTTGGTTCCAGAGAATCGCGATTCTGGCTGGGATGTTGTGGCATGTGCCCTGGTAGACGGATCGCTTCCAACCCTTATTGCCGTTAAGGTGACCGATTCCACAGGAAACACCACCAGCGTTGCTCTTCAGTAAAAGCAACGCGAAGAAATTGTGGATTTCCAGTGGGCGTTCATGTTTCTGAGCTGCGGATATTCTCGCCAAGTGGTTATTTTCAACAAAATTTTCAAATTCGTTGGAAATAACGCTAGACAAGAATAAAAGTTCCCTGTATTATTTCAATTCGCAACAAGGCGTCCGGGGTATTAGCTCAGCTGGTTAGAGCGCCGGCCTGTCACGTCGGAGGTCGCGGGTTCGAGCCCCGCATATCCCGCCATTGCATGTTCAAGCCCTCTTCGGAGGGCTTTTTCATTACCAAAAAAGTCCAGCATAAAAATTTAAATTACATCTTTAATTTATTGAAACCAAGTCAGAAAATAGAGCATTGTGTGCTATCTTTACATCAAAATGTGTCTAAGTGCTTCTGCTACAGAAACATTTAAAAGCAGAGGTAAAGTGAGGTGGATTGTGCGGGATCAGAATACTTTGGATGCGCTGTCGCAACGCGATAGTGTAAGTTCCATATCCGCAGAATCTTCCAATACGGAACACACTTCAGATTTGATCAAGAAAATTGCTGTTTTTGATTTTGATGGAACCGTCATTTCTGGACAGTCAGGACTCTTGTTCTCTGCGTATTTGCTTCGCCGTCATCTGTCCTCAATTGCACGCACGCTCAAGCTTGTGTGGTGGGGAGCTCGCTACAAGCTGCATCTTCCTCAAAGGCAGGAAGAGGCGCGTGAGCTGGTTGTTGGTGCACTTACGCAGTATAGCGTTGAGTTTGCAAATGCTGTCATGCACGATTTTCATCGCGAGGTAATTGAGGGGATGTATCGCCCTCAGGCGCTGGAAGAGGTGTGTCGTCGGCAGGCAGAGGGTTGCTGCGTGCTGTTGGTTTCAGCAACGTTTGAACCTATCGCGGAATTGGCCGCCCAGAAGCTGGGAGTGGACGCGTTTCTCGCCACAAAGATGCAGGTGGGAGCCGACGGTCACTATACCAGCAAAGTCGACGGTCCCGTGATCGAGGGCGCTCAGAAGCTGGTCTCGGCAACTGAGTGGTGCAACCAGCGCTTTGGCGAGGGCAACTGGGAGATCGCGTACGCGTATGGTGATCACTACTCGGATGCAACGCTTTTGTCGGCAGCTCAAACGCCGTGCGCCGTTTGCCCTGGTCCAACGCTTGCCAGACTTGCAAACAAGCGCGGCTGGAAAATTTTGAACTGGTAGCAACGATTAAACTAAGAGTAACGACTGAACCAAAAGCAACATCTGAACCGATAGCAACATCTGAACTAAGAGCAATATCTGAACCGATAGCAAGAATCAACCTGTAACAACGGCTGACCTGGTCACAAGCCAGATAAGTGAGAAAAGCAGTCCCTCAAGCGGACGCACGAGGGGTACTTGGAGAACCAATGGAAATTTCGCGCAAAACTGACTATGCAATCCGCATGCTTTCTTCGCTGGTAAGAAGCCCAAAGAAGCTTCTTTCTGTTCGCGACGCCGCAGAAGAAAACGATATTCCATACTCCTTTGCTCGCTCAATCCAGCATGACCTGGTCATTGCGGGCGTGATTGTCAGCACGCGCGGCGCTCACGGTGGCATGATGTTGGCCATTGATCCTACTGAGGTAAGCGTTCTTGATATTGTCGAGGCAGTTCAGGGACCTGTTTTTATTTCTAGCTGTGAGTGGGCAGGTCCTAATAATGAGCCTTGTCCTCGCCATAATTCGTGCTATTTTGGGCCTCTTTGGTGCAGTGCCGAGAAAACCTTGCGTAATTTCTTTGCGTCCGTGACTCTGCATCAAGTTGTTGTAGAGGGTCTTATGCCAGAGATGGTGGGCGAGTTCCAGCTGGTAAAGAATGAGAACGCCCAGCGCAACGAGCAGATTATCCAGAATGCCGCTGCCGCTATTGAGGCTGAGATTACCGCCGGCACCTTTGACAATCTGCTTGATGGTGAGGTTATTTCTGCTGAGAAAAAGCCTTACGAGTTCAATATTGGTCGATAAGAAAATCTCACATACAAAAATGAGTGGCGAAGTGGAACCCGCATCAGAACTCACTCCGGAGTTGCGCGCATTTGTCGAGTTCGTAGCCAAGAAAGGTCGCGAATTGTATCGCGATTTACCTTGGCGTCGCACGTATGACCCGTATGCTATCTGGATTTCTGAGGTTATGCTTCAGCAGACGCAGGTCAGCCGTGTAGATGGCCGCTGGCAGAGATGGCTGGAGCGCTTCCCAACGGTTGATGCGCTGGCCGCCGCAGCGCCTTCGGACGTGCTTGAAGAATGGCAGGGCCTGGGCTACAACCGTCGTGCTTTGTCCGTGCATCGAGCAGCTCAGGCAATTTCTGAGGCCGGCGGAGTCTTTCCACAAGATCCAAAGGAGCTGGTAAAGCTTCCAGGTATTGGCCCCGCAACTGCTGCGGGTATTTGTGCGTTCGCGTTCAACCTGCACGGTGTTTACCTGGAGACTAACGTGCGCACGGTCTTCCTGCACGAGCTGTATCCGCAGGCAGAGGGCGTGCCAGACTCCGAGCTTGTCCCGCTGGTAGAGCTAACGTGCCCTGCGAGTGTTGAGGACGCCGGGAACGCCGACGGCACAGCGGGCGCTGATACCGCTGTGGACACCGCCGCGAATGCCGCGGACGCTGATAGTACTGAGAATGATGCCACAGCGGAGCTCACACCACGTAGCTGGTACTACGCCCTTCTCGACTATGGTGCGTACCTGAAGAAAACCATTCCCAACCCTTCGCGAAGGTCAAAAAGTCACGTCAAGCAGTCACGCTTTGAGGGATCTCATCGGCAGAAGCGAGCTGAGCTCTTGCGCGTTCTTCTCGCCCATAAAGACGAGGGAGGAGCGGTGTTTGAGACGCTTCACCAGGAGCTCTGCCAGATTGAGGTCAATGCGGGGCGAGAAACCCTTGATGAGCAGGTTACCCTTGGCTTACTTGAAGAACTTGCGAAGGAAGGCTTTTGTCAGAAAAATGATGAATACTGGTTGCCCTAAATGGTTATAATTCATAGTGCTGACGAAGGGGTCAGTATATGAACATAAGTGCTAATAATTATCATTTGCATTTGTTCACCACAGGTAACACGGCGCTACCCAGGCGCTTAACATCGCGCTCACAAGCGCTTTGACATGCGTTAACGTGCCACTCGTTAGCGCGGGAGAGGAGAAAAAATGGCAGTAGATTTTGAGAATTCTCAGACAAAGAAGAACCTCGAGGCAGCTTTTGCTGGTGAGTCCCAGGCTACCAACAAGTACAGCTACTATGCTTCCCAGGCTGCAAAAGATGGTTATCAGCAGATTTCCAACATTTTCACCGAGACTTCTGGCAACGAGAAAGTTCACGCTAAGCTTTGGTTCAAGTATCTCCACGGTGGCAAGATTCCAGAGACTGCAGAGAACCTCAAGGACGCAGCTGCTGGCGAGAACTACGAGTGGACCACTATGTACGCTGACTTCGCTAAGGTAGCTGAGGAGGAGGGCTTCGCAGAGATCGCTGCTAAGTTCCGTCTTGTCGGCAACATCGAGAAGACTCACGAGGAGCGCTATCAGAAGCTTCTTGAGCGCGTTGAGTCCGGTGAGGTCTTTGAGCGCGAGGGTGTCAAGGTTTGGAAGTGCCTCAAGTGCGGTCACCTGCACGTTGGCGCATCTGCACCAAAGGTCTGCCCAGTCTGCGGTCACCCACAGGCATACTTCGAGGAGCAGTCCCTCAACTACTAAGTTGCAGCTTCAACTTTTAGTGCGTTAAAAATGTACCCGCCAGCAGGTCATCGGCTTGCTGGCGGGTATCTTTGTGCGTAGATGTTGCGGTGAGATTGGGTTTCTCGCTATGTGTTTAACGCATCTAGTGGGCCGCTCGGCGCGCGCCTGACATGTGTTCCGTGAACCGCCCGGTGCGCGCCTGATTTCTTAAAAGAATCTGTAACTTTTGCCTAAATGTTTCAAAGAATCTGTGGATTTGCCTGATTTCTTCAAAGAATCTGTGTCCAAAATACAGAATCATTGCACTTTTCAGGCTCACTTTTCAGGCAGAGTTTAAAGCGCGTCCGAGCTCACCCTTCCAGGGAGCCTGATATTATCGTCATGTCTGAACGATTTGCCGGAAGAGTACGCCAAGTCTGAGCTATTTGCCGGTTTTTCTCGTCATGTCTGAGTAAATTCGCTCAGACTCCATTCACTTTTCAGGCTTATCGCGGTGCTTAAGTCTGGATTCGCAACTCAGAAGCGCCTGGCGAGAAACCCGCGCGCTCGTAGCCTGCGCGCCTGGCGAGAAACCCGCGCACTCGCAGCTCAGCGCCGGGCCAGCGTGCTGGGCCCCGCACTTACCCCTTGAACCAGCGATTGGGCTGCTCGTAGGAAGGGCAGATGTCGCTCATGGGACAACCGACGCACTTGGGGTTGCGAGCGGTGCAGGTTTCTCGCCCAAAGTGAATCCACTCTTCGTTGACGTCTTTCCAGAGCTCGTGGGGGAGAAGCGCGAGCAGGTCTTTCTCGGCAGCCAGCGGCGTAGAAGCCGAGCTCAGGCGCATACGTTTAGAGATCCTGTATACGTGCGTGTCCACCGCGATGCCGTCGACCACGTCAAACATCTTGTTGAGCACGATGTTTGCGGTCTTTCGACCAACGCCCGGGAGCGTGACCAGGTCTTCCATGGTGCCCGGAACTTCTCCGCCGTACTCCGTCAGCAGAATTTGCGCCGTCTCTACGCAGTGCTTGGCCTTCGCGCGCCAGAAGCCGATGGTCTGGATGACCTCTCCAACCTCGACAGCATTGGCGGCCGCCATGGACGGTGCGTCGGGCCAGCGGCGGAACAGCTCGGGTGTGACCTTATTTACCGCGGCGTCAGTAGTTTGCGCCGAAAGCATAACGCTGATGAGCAGGGTAAACGCGTCGTGATAATCCAGCGCGCTCTGGACGCTTGGATAGAGCTCGTGCATGCGTCGGCACAGCTCAATGCTGCGTTCTACCTTGACTTTCTTTGATTCTCTGGGCATAACCTCTCCTCAATTCCTTCTATGTGTACCCAGTATGTAGTTACGTTATCACGTGAGGCGAGAATAGCAAAATAGCTGCATAACAGCTACAATAACAGCCCAATTGAAAAGTTATCAAACCTGTTCGTGGGACGTCGCGAGCACGCGCGGCGGACGTCGCTGGCAGATGTTTGTGCGGTCAGCCGTTACGGCATACGCGCCTGCGCGCCAGTCGCGCCACGTCCAGCAAGGTTTGGTGTAACCCGCATGCGTTTGCATGTGGGTTTAGCGGCATGGCGGGAGACTGTGTGTTTATCAATAGAGTTGCAGCTCAACTACTGAGCGCACCCGAGCTTGAGAAGCTGAAGCGAGAGCTTTCGCGTGGATCAGACGCCACACTGTCCCTCTCGCAAAGCGCTCGTCCGCTGATGTTAGCTGCACTTTGGGCGCAAAATCCCCGCCCGTGCCTGTTGGTTGTCGCAGGAGAGGACGCCGCGGACCGCACGGCGCGCTCGCTTGCTGCGTGGCTGGGAAACGACGCCGTGCTGCGTTATCCCAACCGCAAGGATCGTCCCTGGTCGGATACCACGCCTGACGACGCCCTTATTGGAGCCAGGTGTCGCGCCATCGCCAAGCTTTCCGCTGGCGAGAAGGTCATTGTAGTTGCAAGTGCTCACGCGCTGATGCGCAGAGTTCCCCCTGTTGGTTCGGGCTATTTTCTTCCAGCGACGTTCACCGTTGGCGACGACGTCCCCTTTGAGGATGTGGCCTCGCTGCTCGTCGGCATGGGATACGCCGATGCAGGCGAGGTAGATGCGCCAGGCACCTTCCACATTCACGGCGATACGGTTGATATCTTCCCAGCTCAAGCTACAAGTCCTGTACGCATTGAGTTCTTCGGAGACGAGATTGACCGCATCAGGCGCATGGTGGCAGCAACCGGACAGACTATCGGTGCCATCGATGAGGTGACTGTTGCCCCAGCTAGAGAGCTTGCGTTTACCAAAGAAACAATCCGCCGCGCAGAAGAAGCGCTCTACACGCGCGCGCAAGAAAACTCTGCACTCGCTGCTGACCTGGAGCTTATTCAGCGCGGAGCTCAGGCGCCTGCACTTGAGCGCTATCTTCCCGTGTTGTACGGAGGCACTGCCAGCCCTCTTGAGCACATCTCTTCAAAGACGCTGGTAGTTCTTGCAGAGCCGCGTTCGCTATTTGACGATTGTCAGCGTGCCTTTGACGAAATTTCTGCATCCGCAACAGCATCAAAAGTGAAACTAGATGGTCTGTACACAGATCCCAAGGCTATGGACTTTGGTTCGCAACAACGCCTGTCCTTCTCGTCACTTTTGCGCACGGGAACTGCGGTAACGTCAGAGCTTTCTGTGGTGCAACCGTCTATTGCAGGCTCGGACACAAAGCTTTTGGGTCGCGTGAGGCAGTTGGTGCAAGACCGCGATGCCGTGGTATTTGCAGTGCCCGATCGTGCCGCTCGAGAGCACCTCAAGTTGCTTTTCTCGGATGAGTCTATTCCGTTTGAGGAGTCGCTGGGTACGGCGCTTGAAAACGAATCTGATCAAAACGGTGCTTACGCGCCACTCAAGCGTGGTCGCGTCACGTTTACCGACGCACCTGTTCCCGCCGGAATTATTATCCCTACAGCTAATCTAGCAGTGCTTTCTGTCTCGGACTTGACGGCCAGGAGCGCACGCAACAAGAAACGTTCCAAACGTATTGACCCCACAACGGTGACGTTCCCGTTTAAGCCGGGCGACTACGTTGTCCACGCAACGCACGGTATTGCGCACTTTACTGCTATTGTGCGTCAAGAAGTTGCAGGTAGAGAGCGTGATTACTTCCTGCTTGAGTACGCCAATGACGATAAACTCTATGTGCCCCTGGAGCAGGTTGACCGCATAACGCGCTATGTGGGACCTGACGGCAATAATCCACGCCTGACCAGGCTTAATGCGGCAGATTGGTCGCGCGCTACTAACAAGGCAAGAAAGTCTGCCAAGAAACTGGCATTTGACCTGGTAGACCTCTATACGCGTCGCGCTTCAGTGCCGGGTTACGCGTTCTCACTGGATACCCCTGCTCAGGAAGAGATGGAGTCCAGCTTCCCGTATCAGCTGACACCAGACCAAGAAAGCGCAGTTGCAGATATTAAGCTGGACATGGAAGCGCGCAAGCCAATGGATCGTCTGCTTTGCGGCGACGTGGGCTTTGGCAAGACAGAGGTGGCGCTGAGAGCTGCATTTAAGGCATGCCAGGATGCTCGTCAGGTTATGATTTTGTGCCCAACTACCATCTTGGCTCAGCAGCACTACGAGACGTTTTTCTCGCGATTTGCTCCGTTTGATTTGAAGGTAAGCGTGCTTTCGCGTTTTGTCACGCCTGCTCAGCAGAAAAAAGCGCTTGAGGGATTTGCGGACGGAACCGTAGACGTGCTGGTAGGAACGCATAGGTTGCTCTCCGCAGACGTAAATCCGCACGATTTGGGCCTGGTTATCATTGACGAGGAGCAGCGCTTTGGCGTGCAGCACAAAGAGCAGCTCAAAAACATGCGCGAGCAGGTAGACGTGCTGACACTCTCGGCAACGCCCATTCCGCGCACCATGCAGATGGCCATGAGCGGCGTGCGTGACATGAGCCTGATTTTGACGCCGCCGCCTGGTAGAAAACCTGTTCAGGTGATGGTGGGCGAGTACAATCCAGACCTTGTTTCCGCAGCTATTAGAAGTGAGCTGGAGCGAGAAGGTCAGGTGTACTACGTGTCCAACCGCGTGACCACTATTGACGAAGCGGTAGCTCGCGTGGAGGAGGCGGCTCCTGAGGCTCGCGTGGGCGTGGCGCATGGCCAGATGAGCGCTCGTGAGGTAGAAAACGTCATGCTTGCCTTCCAGGAGCACGAGATTGACGTTTTAGTGGCCACCACCATCATTGAGTCCGGCATTGACAACTCGCACACTAACACGCTGATTATCGAGGACTCACAGCGCCTGGGACTGGCTCAGCTGTACCAGCTCAAGGGCCGTGTTGGTCGCGGTAGGCAGCAGGCGTACGCGTACTTTATGTTCCCGGCGGAGTTGCCGCTGACGGAAGAGGCAACCGAGCGACTGACTGCAATCAACGAGTTCCAAGATCTGGGCAGCGGCATGCGTATTGCCATGCGTGACCTGGAGATTAGAGGCGCGGGCTCCCTTATGGGTGCTGAGCAGCACGGAAACCTTTCCAGCGTTGGCTTTGACCTCTTTACACAGATGCTGGGCGAGGCAGTTGCTGAGGCTCGCGGTGAGTCCGCTGAGCTGGAGCAGGCTGAAGTTACCATCAATCTACCTGCAGATTTCTATCTTGATGAGGACTATCTGCCAGAGGTTGACCGACGTGTTTTGGTGTACCGTCGTCTTGCCGCAGCTACAGAGCTTTCCGATGTGGATGCCCTGCAGCAAGATACCGAGAATAGCTTTGGCGCCCTGCCGCTTGCGGGTAAGAACTTGTTTGATCGTGCTCGCGTGCGTATCCGTGCGCAGCGTCTGGGTGCAACGTCAGTGAGCCTGACAAATGGCCGCCTGGTATATCTGGGTGTAGAAATTCCTCGCGAACAAGCCCTCAAGTTGAAGGGCCGCGGTGCTATTGTGTATCCAAAGACGCATAAACTGGCGTATCCGTTCCACCGAAATGAAGAGCAGCTGATGCCCGCCGCTCTGGGAGTTCTTGAAGAGCTTGGTGGCGACGACGAGGTTGAGGAGTAAATATGAGCCAAACAGCAGGTCAGACGTCGCAGAACGCTGCGAGCGCCGCACAGAACGCCGCGAGCGCCGCACAGAGCACCGCGGACACGATCTTTAGCGCACCACACCTCAGGTGGGGTGTTATTGGCTGCGGAGTTATTGCAAATCAGTTGGCAGAGGCGTTGGCTTCAGTTGGTAGAACCATTGACGGCGTAGCTAACAGGACACAGGAGAAGGCCGTCGCGTTTGCACAAAAACACCACGTCAAGCGCGTGTATGACAGCATCGACGATCTTCTCGCCAGCGACGAGATTGACGCGGTGTATCTGACCACGCCTCACAACACGCACATCATCTACCTGCGCAAAGCACTTCAGGCGGGCAAGCACGTTCTGTGCGAGAAGTCCATTACGCTCAACTCGGCTGAGCTGCTTGAGGCCGAAGAACTTGCACGTCAAAACGGCGTTCAGCTCATGGACGCCTGCACCATTTTGCACATGCCACTCTACAAAGAGCTGGTTAGCCGCGTGGAGGCTGGCGAGTTTGGTCCAGTCAACCTGATTCAGGAGAATTTTGGCAGCTACAAAGAGTTTGACATGGAGAATCGCTTCTTCAATCCTAAGCTTGCGGGCGGCGCGCTTCTGGACATTGGCGTCTATTCGCTGACACTAGCGCGTCTTTTCTTGAAGAGCCAGCCTCATGACGTGCTCTCCATGATGAATCCGGCCCCTACCGGCGTTGATCAGACGGACGGCATTTTGCTCAGAAACGCCGAGGGTCAGATGGTTGTTCTGGCATTGACGCTTCATTCCAAGCAGCCAAAACGCGCTATGATTTCCGCTGATAAAGCCTTCATTGAGATTATGGAGTACCCACGTGCCGACGTTGCCACAATCACGTGGACTGACGACGGCAAGCAGGAGAAAGTCCAGGTAGGGCGCACGGCTAATGCGCTGGCATACGTGCTGGCAGATCTGGAGGCCGCTGTTGCAGGAGACGCTTCTGCTCAGGCGCAGCTTGAGGTCTCAAAGGACGTTATGGAGCTCATGACTAGCCTGCGCAATGACTGGAATTTCCTGTACCCTGAGGAGCAATAAATTACATGACATCTGACGAGAAGATCGCCCAGCTAGCAGCCGCAGTTGACGAAGAAACAAAGGCTCGTCCTGGAGCGCCGCAGACGCATCCGGAGTTTGACCGCCTGATCAGAACTATCTGGCGACTTCGTCAGGAGGACGGCTGTCCTTGGGATAAGGAACAGACACATCAGTCCATCTCAAAGAACATGATTGAGGAGGCCTACGAGGCGGTTGAGGCGATTGCTGAGGACTCTCCCGAGCACCTTGAGGAGGAACTTGGCGACGTGCTTGAACAGGTAGTTCTTCACTCGCAGATTGAGGCGGACAGCGGTGCCAGTGCGGGCAGTGGGGTGTGCGACCGCACAGCGGGCTTCGACATCGACGACGTATGCCGAGCGCTCAACCAGAAGCTGGTACGCAGGCATCCGCATGTATTTGGGCCAGAAGCGGGTTCTACGTCGTCGGCCGCGGCCGTCTTGGACGTATGGGAGAGCGTCAAGGCTGAGGAGCGCGCCAGTGCAGATGATACCGTGCACACCGAGGGTCTTCTCGACTCGGTTCCACAGTCTCTACCTGCGCTCATGCAGGCGCAGAAGATTTCAAAGCGCGCCGCAAAGATGGGCTTTGAGTGGGCGTCTGTCGATGATGTGTGGGACAAGGTTGCCGAGGAGCGCGCGGAGTTTGACGCTGAAGCCCAAGGTACGCAGCAGAAAACGGACGAGTTTGGCGACATCTTGTTTGCGCTGATAAACGTTGCTCGCTGGGAAGGCGTTGATGCGGAAGAAGCGCTGATGAGCGCCTGCAGGAAGTTCCGCGCTCGCTGGTCGTATATGGAGAAAGCTGCTGCTGAGAGAGGCTTCTCGCTTGACGAGAAACCCGAGCTACAAGAAGATTTGTGGCAAGAAGCTAAACGTCATCTTGATGCGTAAGCAAGCTGCACAGATTGCAGCGAAGACGTGCGACGTTCCGTAAAGCTTGCGACTTGCCGTTGGAGCGACGACTTCTATTCGGTAAAACGATGAAATTCCAAACTGAGGCAGGGCTATCGGCGCTGCCTCTGCCATAATAAAGATGTTGCAATTTGTTGCGACGCATCACCAAACAAACCAGAAATGAGATCCGTGATGAGTCAAGACACCACTAAAAAGAGTGGTACAAAAAGAAAAACAACGCCCACCAAGCGTTCCGTTGAGCCTCTTAAAGAGACTACCGCGGAGCACGCCGCTGGTGCTCTCAAAATATTTTCAACTAAAAAAGCCGAGAAACCCCAGGTAACTGAGAAATCTCAATCTGACTCAAAAGCTGTTGAGGTTAAAAAGCCTGCGGTGACTCAAAAGGACGCTTCTTCCCAGAAGAGTTCCAAGGACACCAAGTGTAAAAGAACTGTTCAAGTTAATAGGATTGATAGGACTCAGAAGCCCGAGCGTGACCAGAAGTCCGAGCGCAGGCAGAAGGCTGAAAGAACTAATAAACCGCAGTTCAGCGTAGCTTCTCTGGTAGAGCTTAAAGACAACGCACTTGACTTCGCGCGTAACCACACCAAGCTTGTCATTTTTCTCGGCGTTGTAATCTTTTTGCTTGTGGGCTTGTATCCGCCAATTCGTGGCTACTACCACGCTGTTCGCGAGCATGACGAGTTGCTGCTCAATCAGCAGAAGCTCGAGGAAGATCAAAAACGACTCGAGTCCGAGGTTCAGGGTCTGCAGACAAAAGAGGGCATCATAGATGAGGCTCATAAGCAGGGCTTGGTTTCTGGCAACGAGGAATCTGCGCGCGTAGAGGGCCTTGATAAAAAGAAGGATGAGAATACCGTTCAGCATCCTGACTATCCGTGGTACATCAAGGTTGGGGATTTTGTTTTTGGATTTACACCAGGCGATTCCGGCAATACTGAGGCTCCTAAGAGCGCAAACTCTGACGATTCTACATCTGCACCAGCTCCTGAAGAGTCTCACGAGCAGAAGAACTCTGGAGAAGGTGGATCTTCTGAGGGGTCCGGCGCCGACAATTCAAAGTCTGACAGTGGGAACTCACAATAATGCTTCTAGCTGCAATTGATATTGGAACCGTAACTGCTCGACTTGCGCTTGCGCAGGTAGAGGACAGTCGCGTCATTCGCATGGCCAAATACACCGAGATTGTCAATTTGGGTGAGGGTGTTGATACGGCAAAGCGCCTGCTACCTGAGGCAATCCACCGTTGCGTTGGTTGCGTTTCTTCTTATGTTGATCACGCGAGAAAAGAGGGCGCTGAGGCGGTTGTTTGCACGCTCACAAGCGCCGCTCGCGATGCAGAAAATGCTCCTGACCTGGGAATGGGTCTAGCTTCGCTGGGACTTGAGCCCATGATTATTCCAGGTGAAATTGAGGGTGCGCTTACTTTTCTGGGTGTCTCTCACGATTTTGAGAATCATCGCATTCTTGTTGCCGACAGCGGCGGCGGCTCAACTGAGCTGGTCGTTGGCACGCTGGCAGGCCAGTCTGCAACCCAAGGCGCAGGTCAGAGTGCAGGTCAGCCTGCGGCCCAAGGCGCAGGCCAGCAGCTTGGAGGGCAGCAGCTTGACATCAACTTTGTCGAATCCGTTGACCTTGGTTGCAGACGTCTGACTGAGCGCTTTAACTTGTCATCTGATCATCCTTCGGCCGAGGACATTGATGGAGCTCACAAAATGGCGGCTCAGATGATGTCTGAGGCTATTGGGCGAGCTCAGCAGCAGTGTGCAGCACCAGAGCTTCTGGTTGGTGTTGGAGGAACCGCAACCAGCCTCATTGCCATCAGGGACCATCTTGACCCGTATGACCCGTCAAAGGTGCACCTCAATCACATCTCGCTTGACGAGGTGTCGCAGATAGAGGGGCTTCTCGCCAGCAAAACACTAAAGGAGCGAGAAGACATAACGGGGCTTCAGGCAAAGCGTGCACCCGTTATGCTTGCGGGAACTATTTTGCTTGCAGAATTGATGAAAAATTCAGGCTTTAAATACTTGGTAGTAAGCGAGAGTGACCTGCTCTTTGGCCTGGTGGTAACTGCAGCTGCCGTTCACCAGGGAAAGCAATCGCCTGTGATTTGGCAGCCAATTTTGCGCCCGCTGAATTAAAAGTAGTGGCATAATAGCTAGACATATCCGGGGGCGTGGCGGAATTGGCAGACGCAGGGGACTTAAAATCCCTCGACTTCGGTCTTGCGGGTTCGAGTCCCGCCGCCCCTACCACTTTTATCGCAGAATAAATAGCGTTTTAGCTGCGTTTTTTCAGAAAATATTCAAGTATCAGGCTTTTTTGGGCGTGAAGAGCGCATAGCTTTTGACCTGGTAAAACTTAACTCGTTAGTCCGCTCAGGGGACAAAAATGGGACAAGATTCGGTTCAACTATTTATGCTTTTCCTGCATTAATAAATTGCCCCCACGAGTAATGGCTAAAAGAAAACCCCGCTTGGGTTAGGAGTTAATTCATATGCAGCTTGGCGTATTCAAGAGCAAAGTCTGGTATCTGCTCTATGCCAGCTCGATAGTTCAAAATGTCTTGGTCAGATACACCCATATCGCCAATATGATGGTCGAAATACCCATGTTGTACAACAAAGCCAGAAACTGGGTCTACAAGGTCAGCCGAAGTGACCGCATCATTTGGTAAAGACGCAAGGAAATCACAAATCTTTTCCACTTCTTTGGCATCCATTTAACCCTCCGTTCACGGTGAAAATACAGTCTATCTATCTATCTATCTATCTATCTATCTATCTATCTATTTCTTATCTGCGAGAAAATACCTGTGAATGCTAATAGTCTTAAGAAAATCCCACATGTAAAGGAGCAAGAGATTAGAT
>OFDA01000377.1_pt1 | contig 16442 bp, 14 predicted proteins | sample 1520921 | NCBI WGS metagenome assembly OFDA01 (sample SAMEA2699028, study PRJEB24076) | metagenome
CTGACATTATGGCTCTTATTGAATTAAAAGATGTTACTAAGAAGTATGATAAGTCAACAACAGCTCTAAGACATATTGATTTATCTGTCAACTCAGGGGAGTTTGTTTACTTAGTCGGCCCTTCTGGTGCTGGTAAATCAAGTTTAATTCGCTTGTTCTACCAAGAAGAAAAATTAACGAGTGGTTCTATGAAGGTTGGGGAGTTTGATTTAACCCGTCTTCGTAAGAAAGATGTACCACTCTTGCGACGTTCTATTGGGGTTGTTTTCCAGGATTATAAACTTCTTCCCAAGAAAACAGCTTTTGAAAATGTTGCTTATGCCATGGAAGTTATTGGTGAGAAACCTCGTCATATCAAGAAACGAGTGGCAGAAGTACTCGAGTTGGTTGGTCTTAAACACAAGATGCGTTCATTCCCAAATCAATTGTCTGGTGGTGAGCAACAGCGTGTCGCTATTGCACGTGCTATTGTAAATAATCCAAAAGTTTTGATTGCGGATGAACCAACAGGGAACTTGGACCCAGAAATTTCTTGGGAAATTATGCAGGTACTTGAACGTATCAACTTGCAAGGGACTACCATTATAATGGCAACCCATAACTCAACTATCGTTAATAACCTTCGTCATCGTGTTTTAGCGATTGAGGAAGGACGTATTGTTCGTGATGAAGAGGAAGGAGAGTACGGTTACCATGATTAGACGCTTTTTCCGCCATTTAGGAGAATCGATTAAGAATCTCAAACGTAATCTATTGTCGACACTTACCGCAGTATTTTCGGTAATGATTGTTCTTTCGCTTTTAGGTGTATTTGGTTCTGTTATTCTTAACACGCAAAAATTGGCTTCAGATATTGAAAAAAATATTCAGGTCAATGTGTACTTGCAGCCTGATTCAGCAGATGCTTCAGAAACAGTCAAGGAACTTTCTGGACAAATTGTTGCCAATAAGGACTACCATAAAATTTATAATGCTTTGACTAAAATCAAAGGTGTAGATAAGGTTACTTTCTCTAGCAAAGAAGAACAAAAGAAACAACTGATTGAAACAATGGGTTCAAGTTTCGAGACAGCTACTGGAGATGCCAACCCTCTTTCAGATGTTTACATCGTCCAAACGAAATCACCAGATGATGTTAGTCGTGTTGCCAAGGAAGCAAAAGCTATTCAGGGTGTTGATAATGCTAACTTTGGTGGTTCCGATACCGAAATTCTGATGTCTACTATGAAACGTGTTCAATTTTGGGGAATCATTGCCACAGCACTCTTAACTATTGTGGCTGTCCTATTGATTTCAAATACTATCCGTATTACCATTATGTCACGTGCGACTGAAATTCAAATCATGCGTTTGGTAGGTGCTAAGAATTCATACATTCGTCGTCCTTACTTGATGGAAGGTGCTTGGATTGGAGGACTTGGTGCCATCATTCCTTCCGTTCTTATTTATCTTTTGTATCACATGGTTTACTCAACCTTAAACCCTGATTTTGTTAAAGGTGGTATTTCTATGTATGACGCAGACTGGTTTGTCTATGCGGTTATCGGAACTCTTTTCGCTGTCGGTATTATTATCGGTTCGATTGGGTCACGTATGGCAATGCGCCGTTATTTGAAATACTAAGAGATTAAAGGAGAACTATTTTGGTTCTCTTTTTGTTTGTTCGGAGATACTATAGAATTATCTGTAGATTTTATAAAGTGAGGTTAATTCATATGAATTTTTCTATGATTCATTTTCTGATAACTCATTTAGAGGGTAGGTAAACCTTTTTACAATATTATTTTTGTGATAAAATAAATGAAGTGTTACAGTTGCTATTTTTTTTAAAAAACATAGATTAGATTTTTAGAAAGTAATATAATTACTTACCAAAGATTTTATAAAAACAAATAGTTTAGTCTTATTGTAATTTAAAATAGGAGATTGTTATGTCTGATAATATGACAGAAAATTCGGAGACTCAGCCATTAAATGAAGTATCAAAGTCACGAGAAGTTTATAATTCTATGGAGAATAGTACGCAAATTTACTCTAATTCCAATTTTAAAGAATTAGCGATTGAACGAGATTTGATCAACCAACTTACTAAAGGTGAGAGTCAATGGGTCTATAGACCAGAACTGAATTCTGAGGAGAAATTATGGGATAATTTTTTTGAAAAACTTGAGGAAAATAATGTCCGTACAATGGCGGACAATCCCTTAACAAATTCTGAAAAGAATCAAATTAAAAACCAGCTTAATTTTGTGAACTTCTATGAAGCAGCTAAGTGGATTGCTGGAGAAAACGGCATCGCAAAAGTACAGGTACAACGGGAAGACGCTAGTTTAGGAATTATTCGTCTTGAAGTCTTATGGCGCAATAATGTTGCAGGTGGAAAGTCTAGTTATGAAGTCGTACATCAAGTCATGACGGGTGGCGAAGGTATTCGTCAGCGTCGTGGTGACGTCACTCTTTTAATCAATGGCTTACCCTTGATTCAGATCGAACTGAAAAGCCGTTCTCATCCCTATATGGATGCTTTTCGTCAGATTAAAAAATATGATAAAGAAGGACAATTTAGAGGGATTTTTTCAAGCCTTCAGATGTTTGTTGTATCCAATGTAACGGATACTCGCTACATAGCAGCGGCTAAGGCAAATAAACTAAACGAACGCTTCTTAACCAAGTGGGTCGATCAAAATAATCACCCTCAACCTCAGTTGTTTGACTTTGCGGAGTCCGTATTATCTATCCCAAGAGCGCACGAGATGGTGATGCAGTATTCGGTGATTGATGATGATAAAAAGGCTTTGATTTTATTACGTCCTTACCAGGTGCATGCAATCGAAGCGATTCGCGATGCTAGTAGAAAACAACAATCGGGCTATATCTGGCATACGACTGGGTCAGGGAAAACGTTGACCTCTTATAAGGTCTCTAGAAATCTTCTTCAAATTCCATCTATTGAGAAGACGATTTTTATAATAGATAGGACGGATCTGGATCAGCAAACTACTAGTTCCTTCCAGTCTTACGCTGAAAATGATATGATCGATATTGATGAGACGGATGATACAAGAGAGTTAATCAAAAATTTAGCGTCTGATGATCGTCGTGTGGTTGTGACGACTATACAAAAGATGAATGCCATGATTCGTCAGTTTGATGAAGGCCGTCATAAAAAGGTGTATGACCGTATTAAGAACTTAAAAGTGGCGTTTGTAGTGGATGAATGTCACAGAGCTGTGACACCAGAACGGAAACGTCATTTGGAGAAATTCTTTACAAATTCTCTTTGGTATGGTTTCACTGGGACTCCGATTTTCAGTGAAAACAAGCGGGAGCAAAAAGGAGATCTGGCTCAGACTACTGAGGAGCAGTATGGATCTTGTCTTCATGAATACACGGTCAAAGAAGCCATTCATGATCGAGCTGTCCTTGGTTTTAATGTCGAATACCAGACGACCATGCCTGATTGGGCAGAAGATGAAATTGATGAAAAGTTTTATGATGATGAGCGACATATGTTAGCTGTTTTGGATGCTATCCTCAATCGTTCCAAACGAAAACTTGGTTTTAAAAATGGAGTCGGTAATACCTACGAGGCCATCCTAACAGTCAAAAGTATCGCGCGTGCGCAAGCTTATTATACCTTGATCAAGAAAGTCAAAAATGGGGAGACCTACCTGAAGATTTCTGAAAGTGTAAAAAAAGTCTTGCCAGATTTTCCAAAGGTTGCAATCACCTACTCTGTAACTGAAAATGATGTAGACTCGACTTCAAATCAAGCATATATGGAAGAAAGTTTGCAAGACTATAACGCCATGTTTGGAACCCACTTTAATCTAGCAACTTTGTCCTCCTACAATAGTGATCTAAATGATCGTCTCGCGCGGAAGAAAGAGCGCTTTGCTTTTCGGGAGGAACAACTGGATCTTGTCATTGTTGTTGATCGCCTTTTGACAGGTTTCGATGCTCCTTGTCTGTCTACACTGTTCATGGATCGACAACCGATGAAGCCACAACATATCATCCAGGCTTTTTCAAGGACCAATCGTCTTTTTGATGAGGGTAAGAAATTTGGGCAAATTGTGACCTTCCAAACACCTGATCGTTTTAAAGAAAAGGTAGATGAAGCCCTCAGTCTATACTCAAATGGTGGAGAGTCCAGTGTCTTAGCTCCAGAGTGGCCTGAAGAAAAGGCTAAATTCCTTGAAAAGACACAAGCACTATTAGCGATTTCTCCAACTCCTGAACAGGTGCCTGATCTGGATACCGCTACAGAAGCGGAGTTGAAACGTTTTGCTAAGTCCTTCCAAGAGTTTGATAAACTATTTTCATCCATTCAGGTCTATGCGGATTATGATGAAGAAAGTATCCTAGAAGAGATTGGTCTTAGTCTGGAAGATATTGAGAACTTCGTTGGTCAATATCAAAATGTCATCGAAGAACTAAGAGGACGACGAGATGAAAATCCAGAAGGTGAAGTGACACCTCTTGATATTGAATACGAACTGGAATCTATCCATACAGACGAGATTAATTACCACTATATCTTGTCTTTGATCCAAACGTTGATTGAAAGTAATGAGCAGAATATCACAAGTAAGGAAAGAAATCTCGTTAATAACTATATTGAGGATTTGAATAAATCTAATCCAAAATTATCAGGAATTATCTCTCAGCTATGGCAAGAAGTACAAGCTGATACAGAAGGATATCAAGGACAATCGGTTGCTCATAAGTTGGATGAGATGATCGAAAAGACCACTCAAGAAAAGATTCATAAAGTGGCGAACTATTGGAAGATTGGTCAAGAAGAACTTCAGTTTGTTGTTGACAACTTCCGAGTTGGTCGAGATAAGCAAAATGGTGAAAAGGCTGTCACTGACTCTCAAAATTATCCCGCCTATAAAGAAGCGCTTGGAGAACAGGCTCTTCCAAAACTCAAATATAAAAAAGCCCTCAAAGAGGACTATATGACAATGATTGCTGAAGACATTTTGCCACTTAGGGGGAGATAGTTGGAGAATCTAAACCTGGAAAAATAAAGCCTGAAGCTGAAAAGAAATTAAGAAGAAAAAGAGTGGTAAATGGCAGAAAAATTATTTATTATTGGTAATGGCTTTGATATAGCGCATGATTTAAAGACGAGTTATCTCTATTTCAAAAAGTTTGTCTATCAACAGGCTTATGGTAAAGATAAGTTGTTGGAGTCGTTGCAAAGTGAGAGTGCAATAAAATTGTACCTTGAAAGACTAGATTATGAGATATTAGAAGTTATTGATGATTATAGTATTCCTGAAATACAAATGGCACCAGATGGTGGAGACCTATATCCAGACGATGAAGAGTTGTACAAGTTGTTGTATCAGTTAATGGGTCAGATTACGGAAACTGAGAAATTTTGGTCTGATTTTGAAGAAAAATTAGCAGATTTTGATAAAATTTCTATTACTACAACTGATATTACAGATAAGGATGGAGATTTAGATGGGTCAAAAATGGCTCATAATGCTAATGATACAGGAGAAACTCTAGCAAAATATGTATTATATTCTTTAAATAAATTATTTAATGATTGGATTGAGGAGACGTACTCGGAATGGGCTGCTAGAATTCTTACTAAAAGTGAAGAATCACTTTCGAAGCTATTAAAAGCTACCATTTTAAATAATCCTGATGCAATATTTATCAATTTCAATTATACAAAAACGCTAGAGGACTTTTATAGAATTCTTGAGGATCAAGTTATCCATTTACATGGACTTATTGGTAGCAGTCAGTTCATCTTTGGACATGGTTATGAAGATGAATTTAATAGCAATCCATATGATTTTAATCCTCTAAATGTAGGTTCATACCTTGAAGCAGTTGTTGATAAGTTAAAGAAGCCAACCGATAGAGTATTGTGCAAATATAGGGAATTTTTTGAAACGTTATCTTCTATCAAAGAAATCTATTTTATTGGTTTTGGAATTCGTTCAGAAGAAAATTGGGTAAATAGTCCATATTTGAAAACGATATTTAAACAAATACCGAACGCCGATATTATACTTGATAGTTATTATCAATTTGGAGATTTTGAGCTAATAAAGAGAACTCTAGAAAAATTAGGTGCTAGTAAGGCGAATGAATGTAGAGTGATAGATACGGTTAATAATCAATGGGTAGAAGGAGAGTAAGAATGACAAATAAACCAAGTTACCGATTTGAGGACTATGCTGAACCTTGGGAACAGAGAAAGTTGGGAGAAATAGTTGATATTACTTCTGGAGATGCTCCAGCAAAATTTTTTGAAGGTAATACGCCATATGTAAAAGTTGATGATTTAAACTATTGTGATAAATATTTAACTGCAACACAAAACCATGTTGATACAAGCTATAAAATAAAAAAAATTAAAAGAAAACGCGAAGTATTTCCCAAAAGGGGGGCGGCAATTTTAACTAATAAAATTAGAATTTTGAATGTCCAAGCCTACATGGATACTAATATGATGTCCTTAAATACTGATAAAGCAAATTTAGAATTTTTATACACAGTTATTTCTAATATTGGTCTGTATAAAATAGCAGATACTTCAACAATACCTCAAATAAATAATAAACATATATTACCTTATCCTATTTATTTTCCCACTCTCCCCGAGCAAACTGCCATTGGTTCTTTCTTCCAAGAGATTGACCAGTTCATCAGCCTTCAACAGCGTAAGTTAGAGGTGCTCAAAGAGCAGAAGAAAACCTACCTCAATCTCCTCTTCCCAACCAAAGTACAAAAGAAACCAGCCCTTCGCTTCGCAGGATTTGAAGATGAATGGAAACGACAGAATTTGGGACATTATTTAGTTGAGTATAATGAAAAAACAAAGGTTGAAAATCAACACGAATTATTAAGTTCAACAAATAATGGAATTGAACCTAGAACAGGAAGGGTTAGTGGAGAAAGTAATGTTGGGTATAAAGTTTTAAAAAAAGGTATGATTGTTTTATCTCCTCAGAATTTGTGGTTAGGTAATATTAACTATAATTCTGAATATGAGTTGGGAATTGTATCACCAAGCTATAAAATCTATGATATTGAAAGAGTAGATAAAAGATTTTTAGCTGTCTTAATTCATCATCCATATATGTTATTTGAATATGGACAGGCTTCTGTTCAAGGAGCAAGCGTAGTTAGAAGAAACTTAGATTTAGATTTATTCAAAGAAATCCAAATTCCATTACCATCTATAAAAGAACAAAAAATCATAGGCTTATTCTTTCAAAAACTAGACAGAGCTATTGCCAAGCAAGAAGAAAAAGTCAATTACCTCAAAGAAAGTAAACAAACCCTATTAAGAAAATTGTTTATCTAAGATACAAATACAGAAAAACGACAACAAACCAATGAAAGTATAAATGGATAGGAGACCCTATGTCACAAACAGATTTATCTAGAGAACTCTATCAATCCCTTTGGAATGCAGCGGATATCCTGCGTGGGCAGATGGATGCCAATGAATACAAGTCTTACCTTTTGGGTTTGATATTCTATAAATATTTATCTGACAATATCCTTCGAGCTGTCTGCGATAACTTGGATGAAGACTTTGAGTCTTTCCCACAAGCTCAAGAACTTTATGAGGAGAATTTTGCGGATCCTGAAGTTCGTGAAGACCTGATTGAAATTTTTAATGATGAGTTAGGATATGTCATTGAGCCTTCACTAACCTTTACCAAGCTGGTGCAGGATATTCACGAGGGAACTTTCCAGTTGGAAACCCTAGCGCAAAGCTTTCGGGATATTGAACAATCCAATGAGAAATTTGAGAATCTCTTTGAAGATATCGATCTTTATGCAAAAAAATTAGGAAATACTCCTCAAAAACAAAATAAAACCATCTCTGAGGTTATGAAACAACTTAATGACCTCAATGTATCTGGTCATGCAGGAGATATCTTGGGTGATGCTTATGAGTATTTGATTGGCCAATTTGCTAGTGATTCTGGGAAAAAAGCTGGAGAGTTTTACACGCCTCAAGCAGTATCTCACCTGATGACGCAGATTGTCTTTGCAGGTCGTGAACACCAAAAAGGGATGTCCCTTTATGACCCGACTATGGGTTCGGGCTCTCTTTTACTCAATGCCAAGCGTTATAGTAAAGAAGCGTCAACTATCTCTTATTATGGGCAAGAACTGGTTACGTCTACCTACAACTTGGCTCGTATGAATATGATGCTTCATGGGGTTGCGATTGAGAACTATCACCTCAGCAATCACGATACTCTGGATGAAGATTGGCCAACTACAGAGCCAACGGATTTCGATGGTGTGCTCATGAACCCACCGTATTCACTGAAGTGGTCAGCAGATAGTGGATTCTTGCAAGACCCTCGTTTTTCAAGTTATGGAGTGTTGGCTCCTAAGTCTAAAGCAGATTTTGCCTTTCTACTACATGGTTTTTATCACCTCAAGCATAACGGTGTCATGGCGATTGTCCTTCCTCACGGAGTTCTTTTCCGTGGAGCTGCAGAGAAAAAAATTCGTCAGCATTTGTTGGAAGAAGGAGCTATTGATACAATTATTGGTTTGCCAGCCAACATCTTCTTCAATACATCTATTCCGACGACTATTATCATTCTCAAGAAAAATCGTACGAATAAAGATGTTTTCTTTATAGATGCTTCAAAAGAATTTGAAAAAGGAAAGAATCAAAACAATATGACTAATGAGCATATTGCTAAGATTTTAGAAACCTATCAAAAACGGGAGGATGTCGAAAAGTTTGCCCATCTAGCTAGCTTTGAAGAGATTGTCGAAAACGACTACAATCTTAATATCCCTCGCTATGTCGATACATTTGAGGAAGAGCCAGTCGTACCTTTGACAGATTTAGCAGATCAGTTGGCAGAGATTGATCGTGAGATTGAAGATGTGGAAGCAAGACTTGCTCAGATGAGAAGTCAATTAGTCGGTACGACTCCAGAAGCTCAGGATGAGTTAACCGCCTATTTGGAAAAATTGAATAAAATGTGAGAAGGAGAACCAATTTGGTTCTCTTTTTGCTTTGTCAAAAAATTTAGAAAAGCAATTTTCAAGTATATCTCAAAATCGTCTGCTCAAAGCCCAAATCCAAACCCATATTTGGTATAATATTAAAAAACATTGGAAAAGAGATGCATTATGACGAAGTTAGCTACCATTTGTTATATTGACAATGGAAAGGAGCTTTTGCTCCTACATCGTAATAAAAAGCCTAATGATGTTCATGAAGGAAAGTGGATTTCTGTCGGGGGAAAACTAGAAGCTGGAGAGACACCTGACGAATGTGCTCGTCGTGAAATTTTCGAGGAAACCCATTTTACAGTAACTGAGATGAACTTCAAAGGTATGATTACCTTCCCTGAATTTACTCCGGGCCACGATTGGTATACCTATGTCTTTAAGGTGACTGATTTTGAAGGAGAACTCATCTCAGATGAGGAATCTCGCGAAGGGACACTTGAATGGGTGCCATATGATCAGGTTTTAACGAAGCCAACCTGGGAAGGTGACTATGAGATTTTTAAGTGGATTCTTGAAGATAGACCTTTCTTCTCTGCAAAATTTGTTTATGATTCTAACCAGAACTTGGTAGATAAAACTGTAACTTTTTATGATAAATAAGGAGAAACTATGAGCCGTAAAAAGACAGAAAAATTTTCAGAAACATGGTTTTTTATGTGGATTTTGAATAATCAGGTGGTAATGGCCTTTCTAATCTTACTCTTGATTGGTTTGACGGTCTTGATTTTTACCAAAATTAGTCCAATTTTTTCACCAGTTATTCAATTTCTGACCATTATTATGTTGCCGCTGGTTATTTCCATGCTCCTTTATTATCTGATAAAACCTTTGGTGCTATTAGTCGAAAAAACTGGTTTAAATCGGACCATGTCTATCTTGCTTATCTATGCTATTCTTGCCTTACTCCTAGTTTGGGGAATTTCGACGGCTATTCCTAACTTACAAGATCAAATTTTGATTTTGATTAGAAATGCACCATCATACATTGCTCGGGCAAACAGTGAAACGGAACGTTGGTTGAAACTTCCTATTCTTTCCAATTTTCATGGAGATTTAGAGGCTGTGCTCAGTGATTTTTCAGCGAGAATGGTCAATTATGCCGAGCACTTTTCTACTTCAGCTCTGACTTGGATTGGGACCTTTGCTAGCACAGTAGCAAGAGTAACAGTTGCTATCATTTTGACACCATTCATTCTTTTTTATCTCTTAAGAGATAGTCAAAAGATGAAACATAGCTTTGTCTCAGCTTTACCGACACGTTTTCGTAAAACGACTGTCCGTATGCTTTCAGATATCAATAATCAGCTTGAAGGTTATGTTCAAGGTCAAGTGACAGTAGCGATTGTCGTGGCAATTATGTTCTGTATCATGTTCAAGATTGTTGGGCTTCGTTATGGAATGACTTTTGGTATTTTAGCAGGATTTCTAAATATGATTCCCTATCTTGGAAGCTTTCTAGCTATGGTACCCGTTGTTATTATGGGATTGGTTCAAGGTCCTGCTATGCTAATCAAGGTCCTCATCATTTTTGTTATCGAGCAAACTATTGAAGGACGTTTTGTTTCTCCACTTGTTTTGGGAAATAAACTAAGCATTCACCCTATCACCATTATGTTTATTCTCTTGACAGCAGGCTCTCTGTACGGTGTGTGGGGTGTCCTATTAGGGATTCCAATCTATGCCTCTGTCAAGGTTGTTGTTAGAGAGATTTTTGATTGGTACCGTTCTGTAAGTAATCTTTACCAAGATGACATTGAAATTGAAGGACAAAAAGACGATGTTAAATAGTGAAAAAATGGTTGCCTCTATCGGAAACCAAGATTTAGACCACGCTGACAAATATTTTAAAAAAGCTTTACGAGAAGACCCTGCAGAGGTTCTTGTTGAGTTGGGCCAATACTTAGAGTCTATTGGTTTCTTACCACAGGCACAGGAAATTTACGAAAAAGTTCGTTTTGATTTTCCAGAGGTTAATGTCAATCTAGCACAAATTGCAGCCGAAGATGGCAATATTGAAGAAGCGTTTCTCTATTTAGACGCTATTCCTGAGGAGTCTGAGGACTATTTGTCTGCGTTGATTGTAAAGGCAGACCTCTACCAAATAGAGGGCTTGACGGATGTAGCACGTGACAAGTTGTTAGAGGCAAGTCAATTATCAGATGATTCATTGATTATTTTTGGTTTGGCTGAGATGGAATTTGAACTTGGAAATTTTGAACAAGCTATTCAATACTATGCTAAATTGGATAATCGTGACCTTCTGGCAATGACTGGGGTTTCTACTTATGAACGCATTGGTAAGGCTTATGCCAGTCTTGGAAAGTTTGAAGCTGCTCGTGAATTTTTGGAAAAAGCTATTGAAATTGAGTACGATGATACCACTGCTTTTGAATTAGCCACTTTGCTCTATGATCAAGAAGAGTATCAAAAAGCTAATTTTTACTTTAAGCAGATAGAAACCATGTCTGCAGATTTCGAAGGTTATGAGTATGTTTACGCTTTGTCGTTACATGCAGAACATAAAACCGAAGAAGCCTTACGTATGGCACAACAAGGGATTTCAAAAAATGCCTTTGATGTTCAATTACTTTTGTTAGCGTCACAGTTATCCTACGAGTTGCATGATACTCAATCTGCTGAATCTTATTTGAAGCAAGCCTTGCCATTGGCTGAGGACCAGGATGAGATTGTCTTACGTTTAAGTACTCTCTATTTGGAAGAAGAACGTTACGAGGACCTGGTAGCTTTAGCCGATTACGAGGTAGATTCTGTTTTGGCTCGTTGGAATATCGCCAGAGCCTATCAAGCACTTGATGATGATGAAGAAGCTTTTCAAATTTATCAAGATTTGTCTAAAGATTTGGCTGATAATCCTGAATTCTTACAGGATTATGCATATATTCTAAGAGAATTTGGTTACAGAGACCAGGCGCGTGTAACAGCAGAAAAATACCTTGCCTTGGTGCCAGACGATGTCAATATGCAAACGTTTCTTGAAGATTACTAAGCTTTAAAATGTTTTAATTGGTTGTTTAAATAGAAGGAGGGGAGTGCGAATCTTACTCAACCTCCTCTTTTTTTATTTGTCTATTTATGTTATGATTTTATTAGAACCCATAAGGAGTAAATATGGTTAAGAGAGATTTAATTCGAAATATTATCATAGCAGTTCTTGCCATTGTAGTGATTTTATTGTTAAGAGCTTTTGTGTTATCAACACACCGTGTAACCGAAGGTCAGGCAAATGACTATATTCATGCAGGTGATTATGTTACTTTCAATAAAAATGTTGAACCGCATAATAAGGACTTTATCTTGTATACGGTTAATGGTAAGGAATATATCGGCCGTGTTATTGCTGATGAGGGCAAGAGCGTGACAGCTATGGATGATTTCCTTTATATCAATGATAAGTCAGTTGACGAAACCTATATTAGCAAAGATAAATCAGCTTATTTGGCGACAGTGTCACCTGGGAATTTCTTTACTGATGATTTTTCCATTGCAACATTGACAGATAATAAACAAACTAAGATTGAAAAAGGTCAATACCTTGTGTTGAACGATAACCGTCGTAATACAGATGATAGTCGTAAGTTTGGTCTTATTGAAAAGGACCAAATTAAAGGTGTTATCTCTTTCAGATTGTATCCTCTATCACGTTTTGGTTTCGTTGATGTCGATTAATATTTCAATACTACTGAAAAGCTAGAAACTTTTGATAAGTTTCTAGCTTTTTTAGTGATATTGTCTTTAGCAAATGCAATTGTGATGGGGACTAAGGCTTATTACGAAAAAGAAACTAAAGTTTCAGTCATACGGTCAACCCATCAATATGATGGGTTTTTATGCTATAATTGAGATAAATAGTAAATACAATAAAAGGAGTACTTATGGCCTACGATTTACTCTTAGAACGTTTTCTACGCTATGTCAAAATAAATACACGTAGTGATGAAAATGCGACAAGAACGCCAACAACACAAAGCCAGGTAGATTTTGCTTTGAATATTCTAAAACCAGAATTGGAAGAGCTTGGTTTAAGTAACGTCCATTATTTGGAAAGTAATGGTTACCTAGTGGCAACCCTGCCGGCTAACGATGACCAATTAACACGTAAGATTGGTTTCATCTCTCATATGGATACTGCAGATTTTAATGCAGAAGGAGTATCACCCCAAGTTATTGAATCCTATGATGGAGGCATTATTCCTCTGGGGACCTCAGGTTACAACCTAAATCCAACTGATTTTCCAAATCTCCAGAATTACATCGGTCATACACTTATTACGACAGATGGCACCACTCTTCTTGGAGCTGATGATAAATCTGGTATTGCTGAGATTATGACAGCATTAGCTCATTTGAAGGCACATCCTGAAATCAAGCATTGTGAGATTCGTGTAGGCTTTGGTCCTGATGAAGAAATTGGAATTGGCGCAGATAAATTTGATGTTGATGATTTTGATGTCGATTTTGCCTACACTGTTGACGGTGGTCCATTGGGTGAATTACAGTATGAAACCTTCTCTGCCGCGGGTGCTGAGCTGACTTTTCATGGCCGTAATGTCCACCCTGGAACAGCAAAAGGTCAGATGGTCAATGCTTTGCAATTGGCAATTGATTTTCATAATCAGTTGCCCGCAGAAGATCGTCCAGAGTTGACGGATGGTTATCAAGGTTTCAACCATCTTCAAACAATGACAGGTACTGTTGAAGAAGCAAATTCATCATATATCATTCGTGATTTTGAGACAGAGTCTTTTGAAAATCGAAAAGCAACTTTCCAAGAAATTGCCGATAAAATGAATCAAGCCTACGGTCAAACGCGAGTTGATTTGGTGATCAAAGATCAATATTATAACATGCGTCAAGTCATTGAAAAAGATATGATGCCTGTTGAGTTGGCTAAGGAGGTTATGGAGGACCTAGGAATTGTTCCAGTCATTGAGCCAATTCGTGGTGGAACTGATGGTTCAAAGATATCTTTCATGGGAATTCCGACACCAAACCTTTTTGCAGGTGGTGAAAATATGCATGGTCGTTATGAGTACGTTTCTTTACAAACAATGGAAAAAGCTGTAGATGTTATTCTTGGAATTGTCAGTAATCCCTAATTGCGCTTGCTAAAAACTGATTTTATGGTAGAATTAGATGTAATGGAGGTGCTGAGATGATTAAAATTTTCGGCAAGTATCGTTACCATTGGCAACCTGAATTGTCTTGGCTTATCATTTATTGGTCTTTAGCCATCACGCCAATCTTTATTGCAGCCGCCCTTCTGTTCGAGTTGTACTCGGTGCCCTCACATATTTTGATGCTTTTCACTATTTTTGTTGCTTTATTTGGTCTAGGGTTCCATCGTTACTTTATTATTGAAGATTATGGAATACTGCGTATTGTTTCTTTCAATATTTTTAAACCGCGTAAGGTGCAGATTAGTGATATTGAAAAAGTGGAAGTTATCAAAACCGGCTTGTGTCTCATTTTTAAAAATGGAAAGAAACGTCAGTTTTATATGAGAAAGTGGCCTAAGAAATATTTCTTAGATGCTTTAGCACTTCATCCTGATTTCAAAGGTGAGGTAGAACTAATGGATTATATGACTAATTTTGATTATTTTGCCTTTTATGAGGAATCAAAAAAAGCCCTCAAGATTAAACTTCGCAAATAAGGGCTTTGGTAGGACAAGATTTGACAGCTGTCAAAGTTTCGGGACTATTTTCAATCGTTCTAATAAGTTGGTCGCTATCTTTAAACCTAACGATTCCTTCGTCATCATAATCAAAGACAGGAGAGTAGGTTTGGCACAAACCACAAGCGATACATTTTTCTGGAATTAATGATACTTTCATAGTATTATTTTAAAATAGATTTATTGTTTTTACAAGGAGAAAATCATGAGTAAAAAACCATGGGAAGATAAGGTTTCTGAAGAAGAGTTGGAAGAAGTAGTTGATGCTGATTTTCTAGATGACGAAGATGAGTTTGAGGATTTTGAAGAAGAGGAGGACACTCCTTCAGATGAGAAGCAAGAAAAAGGTGGCTTCATCAATTCGTCATTCTTGACAGTCTTGCTTGGCTTATTCTTTATTATTGTTGTATGTATTTTGTTCTTTGTTTTCTACACATCAAATGTTGGAGGAAGCAAAACTGCAGCGTCTAAGGAATCTTCAGGTTTCTCTTCAACTTCAACTAGCAAAGTTGTTAAATCTTCATCAAGCGAAAAAGATTCAGGTAAGGGTGAAGATAGTGAGAAATCTACTAAAGAGAAATCTTCATCAACGAAAGTATCAAGCTCTTCTAAACATGTTGAAAAAGACTATGCAACTGGGTCAGCTGAAACAACACCATCAAGTGCTGCAGCAGCAACCGACGGTTCATCAATCGTTGTTCAATCTGGTGAAGGTGCCGGTTCAATCGCTGCACGTGCAGGTATCTCTGTAGATGAGTTGGAACGTCTTAACCCTGATCACATGACAAGTGGTTACTGGTATGCTAACCCAGGTGATGTCGTTAATGTTCAATAATTTTAAAAGCAAAGGAACATCATGAAAGATATTAGAATTGCTATTGATGGTCCTGCGTCAAGTGGAAAAAGTACAGTAGCCAAGATTATTGCAAAAAATCTTGGCTATACTTATCTTGATACAGGTGCTATGTACCGATCTGCAACTTATTTGGCCTTGCAGAATGGTTTGACTGAGGAAAATGTACCAGAAATTTTGGAGCAACTATCTCAACATCCGATTTCATTCGGAAAAGCAGCAGATGGTAGTCAGCAGGTTTATGTTGGTGATGTTGATATTACACACCCCATTCGTGATAACCAAGTCACAAATAATGTTTCTTGGGTAGCAGCCATTCCTGAAGTGCGCCAAGAACTGGTTGCACAACAACAACGTATTGCTCAAGATGGTGCTATTATCATGGATGGTCGTGATATTGGGACTGTGGTTTTGCCTGATGCAGAACTCAAAATCTTCTTGATTGCTTCAGTTGATGAACGTGCGGAACGCCGTTATAAGGAAAATATCGAAAAAGGAATTTCTACTGACCTTGAGACTTTAAAAAAAGAAATTGCTGAACGTGACTATAAAGATAGTCATCGTAAGGTATCACCTCTTAAACCAGCGGAAGATGCCATTACTTTTGACACTACAGGAGTGTCAATTGAGGGTGTTGTGGAATTTATTCAAGAAAAAGCAAAAAAAATTATTGACAAAGGATGACTCACTTGTTATACTATTAACAATGAGAAAAGCAGAAGTGAGAACTTCTCGCCTTGCGACTTAGGTTGTCTGGCCCAACATGTCAAATCCTTAAAGGGATATTATGTGTGCGGGCTTGTATATCAAGTCCGCTTTGTTTTTCTCTAAAAAAATAAAGAGGTGAAGATCATAGCTAAG
>OFDA01000379.1_pt1 | contig 16299 bp, 13 predicted proteins | sample 1520921 | NCBI WGS metagenome assembly OFDA01 (sample SAMEA2699028, study PRJEB24076) | metagenome
AATAATGAAAACGATTGAGAAAATAATGCTGCTTACGCACCTGAATCTCAATGATAACCTCAGTTCCATCATTCAACTTGGCTCGAACATCCACCGAGGTTGAAAAGAGCTCATCCTCATCAAAGTCCTTTTTATGAAGCTGTGTCCCCTCCAAAATCTGAGCATCCACAACATCCAAATCCAAAATATCTCGAATAAATGCCACCGTCACCTCAGGCAGGCTAAAAATCTTCTTAGCCATAATATTCAAGGTCGGTGAGACATGCTTGTGTCTTTTTTCCATCTACTTCTCCTTAAGAAAAAATAGAGGGTTGGCCCCTCTACTTTTATTATTCGGAAAAAGTAAATGAAAGCTTGCAACTAGCCCTTAAATGCTTCCACAAAAGCCTTGAGTTCTTCATCTGCTTCTGGTGTCGTTCCATGAAGCTGGCCAAGCATGTCAAGAAGGGACGCTGTCTGACTTTCAATCGTCGCATTGGTCTGATTAATCTTAGTCACAATCTCGGTCAAGGGCTCCACTTCTTCTTCCTCAAAGGTATCTACATAACGAGGAATATTAAGGTTGTAGTCATTTTCCACAATCTCTTCAAAGCTAGCCAGATGAGCGAACTTGTCCATATCCTCACGGCTCTTATAAGCATCAAGAATCTTCTCAATATGAGCGTCCGTCATGATGTTCTGATTTTTCCCTTTATCAAACTCCTTAGAGGCATCGATAAAGTAAACATCACGATTGGTGCGGTTCTTTTTGAGAATGATAACCGTCGTCGGAATACTAGTGTTAAAGAAGATATTAGCAGGCAGACCAATAACCGTATCAATAGCACCTTCTTCCAACAAAGCCTTACGAATAGTCCCTTCGGCATTACCACGGAAGAGGACCCCATGAGGTAGGACGATGGCCATGACACCATTGTCTTGTTTCAAGTGATAGTAACCATGCAATAGGAAGGCAAAATCAGCCTTAGACTTAGGAGCTAGTTTCCCGAATGGTGAGAAACGAGGATCATCCATGAAACCTGAGCTAGCAGACCACTTGGCTGAATAAGGTGGGTTCATGAGAACACCGTCAAAGTTAGTCGGCTCCTGGGTTGGCCAATCCTCATCCAAGGTATCAGCGTTGTGCAAAAACTGGTTTTCAATTGGCACACCATGCAGAATCATGTTCATACGTGCCAGGTTATAGGTTGAGGTATTCAACTCTTGACCAAAGTAAACCACTGTCTGTGGTTGACGTGAATAGCGTTTGGCATTAAGCAAGAGCGAGCCTGACCCCATTGTGGCATCGTAAAGGGTAAAGCCTTGCTTGTCCTCACGACCTAAAAAGGCAATCTGGGTCATGAGTTTGGCAACAGGTTGCGGTGTATAGAACTCACCAGCTTTCTTACCCGAATCCGTCGCAAACTGACCAATCAAGTACTCGTAAGCATCCCCCAACATATCACCAGCATGACCTGCCACATCAAGGACCGCCAACTCCTTCATCACAGCCGCAACCGTCTGGTTTTGCTTTTGAGGAGTCGCCCCAAGTTTCTTAGAGTAGAGGTCGATGTCTTCAAAAAGGTTTTCATAGAGCTCGTCACTCTGCTCAATATCACGGAAGCCCTGAGCCAAGTCCTCTAGCTGGAAACTTCCATCATTCACTCGCTCTACCAAGGCTGTAAAAGTTAAGTCAGGATGAATGGCATAGCTCATCTCATCAGTGATGACTGACAAGAGATCCTCGTGAGTCTCCTCATCCTCGTAGTATTTACGATAGACTGCCAGTGCCTCTTCCAAGCTCTCTGTCTCCTCCTCCATGGTCTCTGCCACGAAAAAGAGCATCTTATCCGACAAATACTTGTAAAAGACCATGCCCAAGAGATAAGACTTGTAGTCGTTGGCATCCATCTTAGAGCGGAGCACATCCGCTGAGTTCCACAGGGCTTGATAAAGCGACTGGGAGGTTTGTGTTGTTTCTGACATAATGTTTCTTTCTATGTGTTTTTAAATGTTATCCTATTAGTTCTAATAGCCAATCACGTTTGCTTCCACTTCCTTGATAACCTCATCTGAAATCTCAAAAATAGGAAGTTGGTAAATCGTATTTTGACGTGAGTTAAAAATGCCTAGTTTTTCAATGGTTTGAAACTCTGGATGAATCGAACTCCTACCCATGAAATAGTAAAGCAGTAGCTGCAAGGTATGGTCCTTGTTGGGCTTGCTGGTAGTGACTTTAAAGTCTCAAAGGGTATTTTTGGTCAGGAAATCCCCATCACCAGTCGTTATGGTAGCCGTATAAGCCCCTTCCATGGTAAAACCATCCGCAGTCACAGGACCAAAGACCTTGAAAAAGCTCAAACTACTCTCAACCATGATACGAATATTAGCAATAGTCGCCTGATTTGAAGCAATACTCTCCACTGGACGATAAGCCAGAGGACCAACACGAAAGGCACTATCAAAACCTGCCAACTGACAAGCCTTAGTAATCGACAAATCATCTAGCCCCTTAACATCAGCCAGAAGACCAATAAGCCTTAGCCTCCATCCTCATGGCTCTAGCACCAAGCAAGGAAATCTCAAAAGCCTCCTCAACAGCTGTCCCATCCATGAAACGACTAAGATAGTCCACAGCAGTCCCAACCAAACTAGCCGCAATAGACTCCTCAGCATTCAGAACATGACCATCATCAAGCGTTGTCACTGTAAAAGCCTTAACAGACAGATATCCACCATGGGGCTGCTTAATCTGTTTAATGCATTGTGTTACTGAAACCATGTTGGTCTCCTAGGTCATAATAGTAATTTAACTAATCTTTCTCCAATCATCATCAATTTCATTCTTCGTGATAGTCCATGGATCCTTAACGTCAAATAGCTTACTTTTATGATACCTGTCTTTAAAATCATAATAAGAAATCCAAACTTCATCAAATTCACAACCAACCGCATCGTAAGATATTCCAAAATCTAAATCATATCTTTTTAGCTCATAGGAATCTAATAAAAACGAATAAGCGCCATTTTCTCCATATTGATAACTTTTTCCATCTTGTTCAAATCCACTATACTGAATCATTTTGGTAACAGGTGTTCCTTTACTATAAAGAACCAAATTCATATTTCTAATAATTTGTCTCTTTGATTTTGTATTATGAATTTCAACCCATAGTGGAACATCAAATGTCAATCCAATTCCTGAATGATGAAATCCCCAAGAATTCTGTGTTACCTTATTAAATACAGATTTAACATAAACATTGACACTTCCCCTACTAGATATGTAGTACTGAACAGCAGTTTGAAGTAAGAAGCCAATAAATGAACCAACTAATGAAAAAAGAGCTGAGTACATCACCAAAGTAAATTGAAAATTTTCAAACAAACTTGTCATTTTTATTCCTTCTAAATAAACATATCCTGCAAGAGTTTCTTTTTTAGTGTTTCGAGCTGAGAAATTTTTTCTTGGTGAGTAGCGATGAGGTTGTCAAGGATAGAGAAATAAGCACCGATGGCTTGTTGTTCTTTTACTGTCGGAACTGCAATCTTATAAGTAATGAGGTTTTTATAGTACAACCGAACACGTGTACCACCCAATTTTTGCATAGTTGAAAATCTTAAAAATAACCTAGAGTTATTCAAATGATAAAGTAGAAAATCGATATCAGAACTATCGTTACTAATAAAAACGGGATATTCTTTAGATACCAGAACATCAGTTTCAAAATTATTCTTATTAAACTTAAAAATAGAATCATCCGACATATGACGATATGTGACATAGCCAATTGGAACTCTATGAAAATCAAGTGTCAAATCTATTCCTGTTCTTCCACCTTCAAAATAATCATTCTGTAAATAAAGACCTTTTCTAGAAGATGTTGCAATAGGAAAACCTGACGTACCTGATATTACCTCGTCATAATTTTCAATTAATGTTCCTAAGTTAACTACTTCCCACTCACCTTCAAATCCATCCAACCGAATCTCAGGTACTGTTCGACCAGCTTTTGGAAACATCTTGGAGAGCATGGTTGTCTTAAGAGATTGGTAGTTGGCGAGGTTGTCCTTGTAGCTGGTCAGAAGGTCATCGAGGGTGCGAAAAAGAGAGCCGATGGCAGATTGTTCTTCAACTGTAGGAAAATCCATCTTAAAGCTTTTCATCTCTGAAGCTAAAATATGCTTGATAGTATTACCAGTAGAAATTAAATCAAGTTTCTTTCTCTTACTACTAGATTGAAATTGATAATTTAAAAAATGCGGATTTACTTCTTTTTTGTAATCAGTAAAAACTATCAATGCGTGGGCTGCTGTATTATTTAATTCTTTTGGAATAACAGCTGTGTGACCAACATGTCCAGATTGTACCATTACGATATCATTCGTTTTCAACCACTTATCTCTTTGTTTTTCATAAAATTCATCATTTATAAAAATTTGAGAATTGTAATTAATTTTACCATTTTTAACGTTATTCGATTCTAGATAAAAATGACCCTTTTCAACATAATAAGGAGTTGCTGTCCCGACAAATGCATTTCTAATAGTCCCAAAAATATTTTTTAAATCATCACATTCCCATAATTCTTTATAATTGTGAAATCTAATTTTTGGAGTATTACTTTGTTTTTTCATATACCTTCTTTGCCCTGTATTCAGTTAAGATAGTTTTAACAACTTTTGTTACTGTTAGGTCCTCTCTTACAAATAATTTAGACTCTTCTGATAATCCACTTCCGTAATTAATAACAATATTTTGTATTTCATTTCCAATTCTCGAAATAAAATCTTCATTATTATGATTAATTAGAAATTCAATATTTGACTTTTCTTCACTACTATTAAAAACAGGTATCAAAAACAAATGATTATCTAATGCTATATTGTCATGATTCATTAGCATTTTTAATAAATACATCAATTTAATTTCAATCGAGTCTTCAAGATAATAATAAAAATGTTTTATCATTGGCATTGTATTATCATTACTTAATCTGATGTAATCATCTTTAGGACTGATAACTATACCTCTTGTCTCATCAACATAGTGAGCAGTATATTCCATTAAGGTAGTTTGATGATATTTTACTCTTAAAATTTGCCATGAACTTTTACAATTCATCTGAACATAAGCATAGTCAGGACTTGCTAATGTTTCATTATCAGGGTCCCTAGATAATTCAATAGTATATTCAGGAAATTTCTCATAGTACCAAGAACGAGTCTCATAATCTTCCTTCATCTCAATCCAATGACCATGATCACTTATATAATTAATCACACGTTCTTTAGGATAGGGTGTTAACCCAAATCTAAATTCGAATAGTTTTTCAATATCGCCTATTTCTGCCTGACTATCAATTGCAGTATTCTTAGAACCTTTTCGAACATAAATTCGATTTTCTCTAACTTTACCGTAGTTTTTAGTTATGTAAAATGGAACCCTATTTGATTTTTTTATAATTAAAACATCTAACTCTCCATTATGAATCGTTCGGAATTCAACTATCGGAATCATATCTCCAGCCCAAGTTAAATTTTGTAAAAAATCTTGATAACTTTCTTGTGTCCACTTATTCGAAAATTGCTTAACTCCTGTTATTTTAACAGGTTTATCTTGAATACCCATGATAATAAATGCATCACGGTTACTTAAATTATTTGCCATGCAAATTATATCATGGAGAAGGTCACCTTTCTTTTTATTCTTATCCTTATCACTTTGACCTTCGAAAAAATATGGTTTTTCTTTAAAATCCCAATATTCCCCCTCCACTCCTAGGTGAAGTAATTCCATTATGATTTCATCTAATTGATCATTCGTCAACAATTATCATTTCTCCCTATAAACTTAAATTTCTCTTTTGAAAATCCTAATTTAATGTTTCTGATACAGAGAGAAACAAGAAATTTCAAAAAATTCACTTCATATCAATTGTCTGAATATTACTTCGTTTTTCATAGTTCAGCTCCACAATTGAGTCAAAATAACGTCATCACTATTAGGTCTAATTATTTTTTCTTTATCTACTTTCACAAATACTGGAACTTGGATTGCATTACCTGTAATTATTACCTCTCCTTTACCCAAACTAGGTATTTTATTAAAGGATGTTTTATCCAAGGTAGGCATAGTATTTACCAACATTCGTAAATCATTATCATTAACCAATCTATGAATAAAATAATTATGAACTTGTGAAAGAATTGTAGGTGAAATATCTGCTGGTCGTTGACTAGATAAAGTTAGGTAGAAACCAAATTTTCGTCCTTCTTTAATGATTTCCTCAAAAATATTCAATCTGTAGTCCTGCCAAGTATCTCCTACAGAATGATTTTGAGCATTTAAAATATTATGTGCTTCATCAATAATCAAATGACTAGTACATGTAACATCGTTTCCTGCTATTTTCGTTTTCTGTTGGTCATAAACCATCTTAGAGATAAGCATAGGAATTAATCTAGTAATCTCCTGATTAGCATGGACGAGGTTAATAATATTTAAACTAGAAAAATCTCCTTCAATACTGTCTTTGACTTCAACAACTTTCTTCAAACTATTTAAAGCTGTATCAATTCTATGAAACAAAGGATTAATATGTTCTATGTTTGTTGATTTCCAAGCTGATTGATGTACTTTTTGAAAATCAAGATGAAATTTTAATTTATCAAATTCTGATAACGAGTCAAATTTAAATTTTAAATTCCTCTCGATTTCATCAATTTTAAGATACTTTATTTCAAAGTCAGCAATTGGTGTATTGGGATTAATAATATAATTATTGTTACCATTAACTACCGTGTAATAAGCTTCTGTATTGTAATTGTAATGCAAATTGCTTTTTAAAACATCAAATAAATCATTATCAATGTACTTCTCTGCAATAGTTATCCAATTATCTTTAGAATCTAGACTTGCAGAATTCCCGGTAGTTAAAATCCTTTTCAAGGTTCCTACAACAAAATGTGAAATACTCTCACCATTGAACTGTCTTTCATTCCAAATTTTAAGCGATTTTCTTAAAAAAGGAACTTGTGTAGCAGAAGTCGCTCCGAATAGAATTGACAAAATATCTGGATCAAATAAATAATCTGAGGTTATCGGAAGTTTAGTCGATGTTAGATTTTTAGTATTAATTTCGAATACTCTTTTTTGATTGGCTACACCAAAACTATCATCTTTTGTATATTCACCATTAAAATCAATAACATAGAATTTTGAATGCTCTAAAATTTTCTCTTGATACTCTGACCGGAATAGTTCTAGAAATAACTTGTGCAAAGTATTAGATTTACCACTACCAGTATTTCCAAAAACACCAATATGAGAAGCAAAAATTTTATTAATTGATAAAGGGACAACTTGACCTTCCAAGATTGACTTGCCAATAGAAATTGTTGGCTCTTCATCATTAATCCCATATATTAATTCTAAGTCCTTTTTTGAAGTAATACATACCTCATTACCAATCATCGGCACATATTGACTTGTGACTTGGAATTCACCATTTTCAATTACGCCTTTAGTTTTTAAATGAACGATTCGATTTATCGAATTTTTTGAAAAACGATTATCAAATTCTGTACTTCGAATTGTATTTTGTTGATCAGCAACCTTCTCAGTAACAACAGAAGCGATAATTTTTACATTATTCTGTAAAATTGTTAGATATGCTCCGATTTTTGCTCCTTGTAACACATCACCATACCATAGATACTCTGCATCATTAGATAAATGATACATTCCAACTTGAGAAATATCACCATCAACACCGACAATGACACCCAGTTTTTTGATATTTGACTTCATACTAATTATTCCTCAAAAGACATATCGCTAAGTAACTTAGTTAGATTGCTAAGATCGAAACTAAACCAGTCACTTCCGTCTTTGCTTATATTCTTTGATGTATACTTTTCCTCTAATTCATTAGGTGTAATAACATTCAGATTTCTTGGACAATCACTGAGGCTCAAATTTGTTAATATTATTTGTTTATCAGATTCAGAATAACAAAATATAAAGACATTTAGTTCAGGATTTTTCAAAGATCTGTTCAACATTTTAGCAATATGTTTATCTTGAAACGAGAATCCAATAACAATAAGAATAGATTGTGGTTTATCTAGCTCAAGTTGAAATACTCTTAGCATGTCATGAAAATGGTTATTTAGAAATGTTTCTTGGCCTTCTATGCCAGTTGGTTTAACTACTACTGGATTTTCGACTACACTTTTCCTTATTAAAATATTGTCCTCTTGAATTCTTTCCCAATTCATCGAACCATGTGGTTTAATCAAAGATAATGTAGGAAGTTCATTAAGGTAGTTATCATTTAAGCCTCTATATGCGACAGACTTATTATAATTAGCACTATCTAAAATCCTGTTAAAATACCCATTACCTCCATCATTAAAAACAAATGATTCATATTTCATCAATTCATCCAGTGACTTCTCAATGAAGAGATCATAGTTAGTTGTAAATATGTTAATATTTTTTGTTACCTGTCTAGAATTTGCATGGTAAAGTAGTTGAAGTATTACTTTAATAAATTCAGAATATCTTTTTAAAACTGCTTTAATATTTTCTTCATCACTAGCCTTACTAGTATCTTCAAGAACTTTCTTAGAAACCTCTTTAATCTTATCGGATAAAAAATTATTAGCTTCCTCATCTGAAATATCATTACTTCTGAAAGAAGACATTAAAGGTATTGCTGGAACTGAAGCCCCTGATCCAATCAAAAAATTAAGCCTCTTAGTCATTGCGAAATAACGCAACTGTTTTATATCAAATTTTTCAACCATATGTATATTCCTCAAGTAAAATCAAATACTACCATCTACCTCCCCACTCTCAGCGGTTCAATGACCTCTTCAATGAGCTTGGTGTAGGCTTCTTTGATGTGTTTTTTGTAGCTGAGCGGGTTGAGGGCATCAGCGGTTTCTGCTTTGTAGTCTTTGTAGCGTTGGCTCTTGGTGAGCTGGCTTTCTCCTGATTGCTTCTTGGCACCCTTACGATAGTGTTGGACATAGTAACGAAGTTCATCGAGTCCGACATACCATTCTCTGGCAAAGCGTTTGAGATGGTCGTCGATGATGGCTTCAATCATAGTGTCCAAGACGCCAGTGATAGATTGTCCTTGGTAATCTTTAGGATTGGCTTGGACTTCTTTCCACAGATTGCGGATGATTTCGGCTAATTTTGGATTGGTGCGTTCCAGACTCTGGATATAGTTATCAACCGTTTCGATGTCCTTGTCACTGAGAGACTGTGGACTATCTTCTTCCTGCTGAATCATACTTTGAATCAGGGTCAGGATGTAAGCATAGTTAATCTCGTCGACTTGGACCGATTCCAGTTCGTAGTGGATGTCAAATAGATTATCATCACCATCGTCTTCAGCTCGGCTTTTGAGCTCTGCTAGGATATTTTGATAGATTCCTAGATAGCTTTCGAGCTTCTCATCTGACAGGCCAGTTTCTGCATAGATAGCCGCTTCATCGTATTCGCTATAGACACGGATAGATGCTAGATACTTGTCTAAGGTTTGATAAGCCTTGGCAATACGACGAAGTTGTGGGCTAGTGGCCTGCTCAATCGTGATGACATAGTTTTCTACATCTTCCACTTTTACTTGAAAGTCTATCCAGGCTTGGATGAAGTTAGCTTTTTCTTCTGCCCAGTCTGGGGCAGTGACATCATTTTCACCACCGTTTGAGTAGAGTCTAAGGGCGTTATCCACAGCCTCTTTAAAGGCTTCAGGTCTTTGGAAGGTGATGATATGACCATAACGCTTTTTACTGTCAAAGATGCGGTTGGTGCGACTAAAGGCTTGAATCAAATCCTGTGGACGCATGGGCTTACGGTCGATAAAGAGAGTGGATAGACATGGGGCATCAAAACCGGTCAAAAGACGGTCAACAACGATGACCAAATCCAACTGCTCATTACGAGGAATGTATTTGTCTAACTTTCTAGCTAAACGATTATTGATATCCGTGTTGAAACCACGTAAATCAGCTATATTAAAATGGGTGCCGAACTCTTGATTGTAATCATCCATGACCTGCTTCATGTGGTCTTGGTAGCCGATAGACTCTTCTTCATTTTCCGACACTGAGTAAGTGACCGTCACCTTTGGAAAGTCGAGTAGCACGCGCTTAACTCGTTCAGACACCTTGACACGTTCCTGTCCTGCCTTGATACTCTTGAGCAGATTGTAATAGGCCTGAGCTTGTGGAATGGACTTAACGGTTAAGATAGCCTCGTAGGTCTTGCCTACACCATTTGGGAAGCCCAACTGCTGATAACTTTTGTTTAGGATAGCATCCAAGACTTCTAACATGTGCTCTTTATCTTCATAGACAGAGTCAGGGAGGTCTTCTTCAGAAATCGGCGAAATAATGGTATTACGATAGTCCACTTTAAAGCCAAGGACCGCCCCGTCATGGATGGCTTCTTTGACCGTATACTCATGGAGGCGTTCACCATATTGTTGGTGGGTGGTTTGTGCCAAATCACCTAATTGCTTGCGTTTATTTTCCTTGAAAATCGGTGTGCCTGTAAAACCATACCAGAGCGAATTGTGGAAAAATCCTTTGATGTCTTTTTGCGTCTGAGGCGTGACTGCACGGTGACATTCATCCACAACGAAAGCCACACGAAGGTCCTTGATTTTTTCCGAATCCTTTTGATATTTACCTTCTTGGAACTTGCGCATCATGGTTGTGATTTTCTGGATAGTCGTCACAATCACACGCTTATCATTTCCTGCCAAACGCTTGACCAAGTCATGGGTACTATCCGTCTCATCGATATCAATAACATCGTTAGCGGCGTAGGAAAGAAAGGACGACGTCGTCTGCTGGTCAAGGTCCCTACGGTCCACAACGAAAATTGTCTTTTGAATGGCTGGAATCTGCAAGAGGTTGCGAGCCACCTTGTAGGAGGTTAGGGTCTTACCAGAACCTGTGGTATGCCAGATATAGCCTGATTCCTGACGACGAGAGGCATCCTGGACAGACTCGATGGCATGGATTTGATAAGGACGTAAGAGGATGAGAGCTTTCTTACTATCATCAATAACAGAATACTGCATCACCATCTGATGGGCACGTGGAATAGACAAGACCTCATGAGCAAAGTTCATGAGACTGGTCATGGGTTTATTATCTTTATCCACCCAGGATGTCAAGAATTGTTTATTGAGCTTATCCTCTCGTGCAGCTGCGATATAACGTGTATCCACCTTATTAGTCACAACAAACATCTGAAGGGCAGAATAGATGCCACGTAACTTTCCTTCACGGTCATACTTTTTGATTTGATGAAAGGCATCCAAAAAGGCCACACGAGGGCTCTTGAGCTCGATATGGATAAGAGGAAGGCCATTAATCATCAGAGTTGTATCTAAACGGCGGTCCTGATCTTGTGGATAAGCCTTGTCACGTTCTACTTGATTAACCACCTCGTAACTGGATTTTCCAGCAGCAATATTATCACGCCAGATGACAGAAAGTCGGATAGTCCCAAGGCTAGCATCTTCACGCTGTACCTCGACTTTGGCAATACCATTTTCACCTGCCAACCACTTAGCAGCTTCATAATAGTTAATGAAGTTAAGCTGGTTCTTGATTTGGCGCTTCTCCTGCTCAGTCAAGGGATGGTCAGCGAGTAGGGCAACGTTATTCTGCGCTAACTTTTCAAAAAAATTGTCCCATAATTGATCTTCGTTTTTTAAGTCCGGGCGATAGCTCCACTGGCTCTCACCAGAGGTTAATTGCTCGATTAATTGACGTTCTATCTCAAGTTCTGGAGTAACTGCTGGCATGACTTATCCTTTCAACATTGTCGTAATCCCTTACATTATAGCATTTTCACGGGTTCTTTCATAGTTTTGGAAAATTTTGAATAAAAAAACACAGCTTGGTGCCATGTTTTTATCATCTATTTATTCTCCCCGATGAATCGTAAACCCTGTGGCTTGCTGGTTAGCCATGATGGTCATGTCTGAAATCTGGACACGTCGTGGTTGCTTGGTGACATAGAGGACTGCCTCCGCAATATCTTGGGCTTGGAGGGCTTCCAAACCTTGATAGACCTTGGCTGCCTTGTCCTTGTCACCGTGAAAGCGAACTTGAGAAAAATCCGTCTCAACGATACCGGGCTGAATGGTTGTCACCTTGATGTCTGTCGCAATGGTATCAATACGCAAACCATCGCTGAAAGTTTTCACTGCGGCCTTGGTAGCTGAGTAAACGGCGGCGCCCGCGTAGGCATAGATGCCTGCTGTAGAGCCCATATTGATGATATGGCCCTCATTGGCAGCTACCATACTTGGCAAAATCTGACGTGTCACCATCATCAAGCCCTTGACATTGGTGTCGAGCATGGTCAGTAGATCCCACTCTTCATAATCTTGATAGGCTGTTAGGCCTAGTGCCAGGCCTGCATTATTGACCAAGACATGGACTTGCCCCACACTTTTGAGAATGGCTTGGCAAACATCCTTGACCATGTCCATATCGGTAACATCCAGTGCAAAAGTCCAAACTTTTTGATTGGGATAGGTTGCTTGGAGCTCTTCTTTCAAGGCTTGAAGACGCTCCACACGGCGACCTGTTAGGATGACATTTTCCCCCTCTTTAGCAAAGGCGCGCGCCGTTGCTTCGCCAATTCCTGATGTTGCTCCTGTAATAAGTACGTTTTTAGGCATGATATCCTCCACTCCTATAGTTCAGCTGACCCTAATCGTTATTTGTCAATTCCCCCAACTTCTTGATAAAATCAGGAAGTTCAAGCTTGGGCAGGCTAGATTTCTTGTTCCCTGACTTCCAAAATATCCAGAGTAATTGGTTGAAACCATCTTGAAGAATCTTTTTTTGTTGGTCAGTAAGATTGCCAAATTCTTGCAACAGTTGACCTAGTTTAGGGAGAGTTTTTACCCCAATATCGTCTAGACTTTCAATTCCAGAATCAAGAATGGTATCAAAGAATAAGTCACAGACTAGCTTGAGTTGTTGATTTGGCAAGGTCTCAATCCACTCTTGGAAGGTCTCTTTTAAGCGTTGACTCAGGTCTGTGGGCTGGTCCACATAAACAAAATCGCTTCCTTCCAGGTCAACCTGCCAAAGCAAGGCATTATGTTGAGCGATACCTATTCCTTCCGCTGCTACTAGCTGAGCATCCTGATCCCAATAAAGCATGACTCCTACAACAGAATCCTGAGGTCTGATAAGAGTCATCTTGGGTTTTAACTCTTGGTAAGAAGGCTTCACTAAGAGAGACTTCATCAAGCCCGGAGAATCCAGAAGCAAGAGCTCTGCTATTTGCTCCCGTAGAGCAGTCGAGCTTTGAACAGCCGAATAGAGGGCAAGATTGCCACCCTTGGAATGTCCAGAAACAGTGACATGGCCACTGAGGTTTGGCAAGTGCTCAGACAGAAAGGCAATAGCTGAGCGATGGGCTGGAATTTCTCGACTGTAGGTCAGCTGAAAATCCTCCTTCCAGCCAATGACACTATCATCTGTCCCACGAAAGACAAGCTGCTGGTAGTCCAATTCAGGCAAGCTGAAAATCATCGCCGCAAACTGTTTTTCCACTTCCTTGTCCAAGACACTACAGTAGTTACTTAGATTAAGTCCAGCGAAACGCCGCGACCTGACCATAGCTTCAGCTAGTTCCACCCGTTCCTTAGTCACCATGAAGGTATACTCAGGATTTAGCACTTTACCCTCGGCATAGTCATGTAAATTAATGGTTTTCTGTAAATCACTTGCTGTGAGCCATTTTTCATAAGTTAGGTAGCCGATTTCGTTGATACAAACCTTATCCAAGATATTGAGAGGCTCTTGATCAAAGGTAAGCTCCTTGACCTTTTCAAGATAATCGATTAGATTTGGCATAGTAATCTCCTTGAAGTCTTTCTTACTTTGATTTTACTAGAATTTTCACAAAATTGTTAGTGAAAAATGTGATATGATAAGAGAGATTATTTATTAAGAAAAGGAAACTTATGACTATTTCACGATTTTACCGTATCTTACTAGCTCTTTGTGGGTTTGTGGGAGTCTCTATCCAAATCCATGACGATGGTTGGGGTATGCTGCTCTACTACACTGTTTTGTCCAATATTCTGGTCTTCTCTAGTTTGATTTTCTTTATCTTCTATGACTTCAAAAAAGGAGATGCTACAACTAACACCAAACTCCTCCGCTACAAGGGTGGCGTAACCATGGCCATCCTCATCACAGGAGTTATTTACCACATCCTGCTAGCACCTATTACAGAACCTGAAAAATACTGGACAGTAAGGAATTTCTTGGTTCACTATATTGTACCTTGGGGGTTGGTACTTGATACTCTCACTTTCGATGCTAAGAAAGCCTATCGTCTGCGCGAGCCACTTTACTGGTCCCTATTCCCACTGTCTTACTTCGCCTTTGCTCTCCTAAATGGACTGGTTCTAAAACTTGCAATTCCAGGTGCTAAAGATAGTCCTTTCGCCTACTTCTTTATCAACGTCAATAAATTTGGTTGGAACAAGGTCATGATAAACGTCCTGGTCATCAGCGCTGGGTATATTGCTGTTGGCTATCTCTTGTATCTCTTGAAAAAATTTATCGGTCGCAAACCGGCATAAAATACAAACTGAGCTCCCAAACGGAACTCAGTTTTTTCTATTGCAACAAACCCAATTTATCAAAAGCTTTATAGAGAGCATCAGATTCAACATCGTCTGTTACAAAGTCTGCCATAGCCAAGATTTCTGGACCACCATTTCCCATGGCCACGCCAACCTCACAGTATTCCAACATAGGGATATCAATCTTTGCATCGCCAAAAGCAATGGTATCCGAACGCTTAGCACCCAAATATTCCAAAAGAACATCAATGGCATGGGCCTTGTTAATATCCTTAACACCTAAGTCACCAAACAAGGCTGTTTCACCTCGACCTCCCCAAGTATGGGCTTCAAGCTGTGGAAAAGCTTCTTTCGAATCTAGATGGTCCTGATAGGATTCCAAAACGAAACTGACCTTGTTTAGCTCGTCACGATAGAGCTCCCCACTATACTGAAGTCCATGAAGAAAATCTTCTGGTTTCTTACCAGCGACAGACTCTTCTGACTGCCCCTTTTGAATGGCGTAAGTCTTAAGTGTCTCACGCGCCCGCTCCTGAAAATCAGAACTAGCAAAGAGACCATTATTGCTCTCAAGATAAAAGGCTAGATAACGTTCGGTCAACCAATCCACAACCTTAGCAGCGTCTTCCTTGGAAATCAGCTCATGCATAAGGAATCTGGCCATGATGCTCCACATAAGAGCCATTGCCACCCATCATCCCATCCAAGCCAATGTCCCATAATTCTGGTTGCATTTCTGCCTTGCTACGACCAGTACAAACATAGATCAGATGACCGTTTTCACGGGCCTGACGAATAGCCTTTACGGCTGATTCTGGAATGTGATTATGATAATCTACCAATGTCCCGTCAACATCCAAAAAAAATAAGTTTTGACATGATATTACCTCAAGTATTCTTTTCCCTTATTATAGCCTTATATTGATTTAAGAGATACTATTGTCCTTGAACAAACTGATACTATTCTACGATAGTATGCTTCTCAATCCAATGCATTGCTATTTCGCATGAAAGAAGCTATCATGAAAATATGAACGATTTAAAAACATTACTGAACCATTTGCCCTATAAACTAGCAGCCTATGATGTCACAGGAACCTTTCTCTACGACAATGATGGCGCTGACGGTAGTTTCTTCCCCCGTGAGCCTGAAAATCTGCCTGATTGGATCATGTCTGAAGTTCTAGCGTCTCCTACCAAAGAAAGAAGTTATCAGATTCCAACTGACAGTTTTGATCAAATACTCATCCAGACCTACCAAGCTGCTATCGACAACGAAGGAAAGGTCCTAGGATTTTGGGAAACTATTTATGATTTGAAGCAACCTCTCAAGACCTATCTGGATAACTCTGCTCAAGCTCTTGCCGCCTGGTCTGATACCACTAGTGGTGCTAGTTTTAAGGAAAAAGCCGACAAATAAGGCTAAAAATCCGTCTTAAATAAATGAAATATTCACTTAATTCACAACTAATCACCTAGTAATACCTTCATTAAATCAGTTTGAGCTAGTATTACTAAGCTTTTAAAAAATAAGTCACTTTAATATCTCTCACAGAATTTACAAACACTCTATTTTGCATTTTTACGCTATTTAATGTAGAATGAGAAGTGATGAGAAAAAGAATTAAACCGATCGTTGTTTACGTGGTTCTAGCTCTTTTAGGAT
>OFDA01000383.1_pt1 | contig 16009 bp, 16 predicted proteins | sample 1520921 | NCBI WGS metagenome assembly OFDA01 (sample SAMEA2699028, study PRJEB24076) | metagenome
GGCATCTTCAGGATGGGCTAGTACCGACAAATTTCGAATATATTGATGAATATAGAGAAATGCTTGCTCGAATGTTTAAGTTCGCTACGGATGAGACTATAGTGGATGATGTGCCGGCGGCAAATGAAATTCGTAGTGTTTGGGAAGCGTTTTTGCGGTTTGAATTAGGTCAGTCTGGAGTTGCTAATAGAAGTTCTATAGCAAAAATTCAAGAATACTATATGGAGAATAAAATGCGAAAGGAATGTGATTTTATAGATAAATTTATTTCTCAGGTATATATAAACACAGATTCACACTCTGGTCATCAAATGTTAGGCGATAATATTAGCCTTCAACCTACTCTAAAAGTAAAGGATTTCAGGAAGTTTATTAAAGAAATTCTATGCTTTATTCATCTTGTGTCTCCGCATCACATTGCTTTGCGGCTCGGTGGAAATTCTGAAAATATTGACGGTAATAGGAAGGAGATGGATAAGCTGCGTCGTAAAATTGTAGGCTCTTAAAAACATAAAGAAAAGTTCTCCTTGCATAAAATTTGATTGATAGTATCCTTTGTTGGATTTGAAATACATAATTGAGCATAGTGGTGCCTCGCAATAATTTTGAATTATTGCGAGGCATCACTATATTTAGAAATTTTTTGAGGGTTATACATCTCGGGCGAAGCATAGTAGGGGATAAAATGTCTTTTTAGGAAAATCTTTGTTCTTTCGCTTGTCATGGTTTCAACGTACTATAATTTAGTAGAGCACTAACTGGAAGTGCTGAAATACGAAAGGAACCAATGTCCAACGAAAAGTCAACAGACCAGTTTGTGCGCGACATGTTGCGCGAGATTGGCATCACCCGTCCTTGGGAACAGGATGGAGGTCCGCAATGGAAACGTGACGCTCTCAAAGGTGGCTCAAAATCAGCTTCCGGAAACGCAGAAGGTAAGCCTGAATTTGTCTTTGTCTCTGACAACTTTGTCGTGGTCGTCGAAGATAAAAAAGATGTTCAGCGCACACGTTATCTTGTTGATGGCGACCCGACGACTGAACATCCCTATCGTGCTGATTACGCCCTCAATGGGGCTGTTCATTACGCGAAGACGATGCTCACCAATGGCATCCCGTTTGACAAAGGTATCTTCGCTGTGGGTGTTGGAGGCGGTGAGATCCACCATGAGATTGCTGTGTCTTACCTTGCTCCTGGCTTCACCAAGCACCTCGATAACCTCGATAACCTCGACGTGTTCTCCGAGATGGAGATTGGTGAGTACTACGCCGTTCAGGTTCTTGGGCAGCGCCCGCGTGCAGAAGTCCAGCTTGATGATGTTCGAGCCGCAGCAGAACGCCTGCATGAGGGGATGCGCAATTACGGGTCTGTCGAGAATGACCGTAAGGCGCCGCTTGTTTCAGCGATTCTCTTGGCCCTCAAAAACCCCTACTTTAAGCTTGAGGACCTCCGGGGCAACACACCTGGCAACAACTATCGGGTGTGGGATGGACGTATTATCTACGATGCAGCCAAACAGTACATGGACTCCGAGGCTCTCATGCCGCAGGCGAAGATTGGTACGCTCCTTGATCAGTTCGCCTTTATTAAACAAGCACCCCAGCTCAACCGATCTCACCGAGACCTCGGCGAATCGCCTCTCAAGTGGATGACTCGTATCCTTAAGGAAGATGTGTATCACATCGTCACCGACCCTTCGATGACTGCCTTCGATGTGCTCGGCAACTTCTACCATGAGTTCATCTCCTACGGCGGAGGCGACGGGTCCGGCTTGGGTATTGTGCTCACCCCTGAGCATGTCACCATGCTCATGGCCGAGCTAATCGATGTGAATGCTACTGACTACGTTCTCGATCCTACTGCAGGTACAGCTTCCTTCCTGATTGCCGCGATGCAACGTATGTTCGATGATGCGGGAGATAATGCGGATATGCGCGAAGATATCCGTAAAAACCGTCTCTATGGTGTCGAGCTCCAGGACAAGCTCTATGCTATTGGCACAACAAACATGATTCTGCGCGGTGATGGCAAGGCCAACTTCCGCCGCGACTCAATTTTCGATGCCCCGATGGCTGAGATGCGAGGCGACGTGCTGAAGCCTGACGGTAGCATTATTGCCTATGGTCACGGTTTTACCAAGGTTCTGCTTAACCCACCGTACTCTCAGGCCAAGGATAAGAACACCCGCAACCTCTCAGAGCTTGCCTTCATTGAGCGCGCACTGGAGTTCCTCAACCCAGGTGGTAAGCTTGCTGCGATTGTGCCTCAATCGGCGATGGTCGGTAAAACTAAGGAGGACAAGGCCCGCAAACGATACATCTTGAAACATCACACGCTGGAAACTGTCATCACGATGAATCCGATGACCTTTGCCAACTCTGGGCACACACCCCACACGGTCGTCGCAATCTTCACCGCAGGCCGTAAGCACCCCGCCGACCAGAAAGTCCGTTTCATTAACTTCCAAAAGGATGGTTGGGTCGTTGCACCGCATCGTGGTCTTGTCGATGATGGTACCGTCACCTCGCGTCGTAAGCACCTGTTGGAGGTCTTGCGCGGAGATGCACAGGATGACACGAGTTTCATTGTCCGCTCCGAAGTCACTGCCGAAGATGAATGGCAACACAGCTACTTCTATTTCAACGACATTCCGCCTAGCTACGAGGACTTCATGACCACTGTCGCCGACTATGTGACTTGGCAGGTCGACATGCACGCGCATGGACTCGGCAACCTCATCACACCGTCTGTAAGCGCCACGAACGGCGGCGAGGAGGGTAACGAATGAGCGTTCTTGAAACCCTCGATTTTCAGCCGATGCTCATTACGGATGTCTTCGAGACGATAACTGCGTCGAAAGCGTGGTATGACAAGAACAAGATTCAGACGGGGCATGGTGCTTACCCTTATGTGAGTCGTTCCAAACTTGCTAATGGACACGAGAGCGTGGTTGGTAAGCAAGACCTCCCACCAAATGCCGGAAATGCAATTACAATCGGCGTCGATACGCAGAGCGTTTTCTACCAGCCCACACCGTTCTACACGTCCGTGAAAATCCAAGTTCTACGTCATGTGCGTATGACGCCTGCTAGCGGATTGGTGCTTGTTAGCCTCCTTCGAGAGCAGATGATGAAGTTCCAGTGGGGTAACGGGGTATCTCTTGTTCGCCTGCAGGCAACTCGCATCATGGTTCCTGCCATCACAAAATCTGATGGTACCTTTGAAGTCGATTGGGCTGGTATGGATCGCTTCGGTTCGGAACTGCTCGGTCATATCATCACACGCACACACGGTGCTCGCGAGACTCATCTCACTGACGACGACACGCTCCCGGATCTGAAGTTTAAGCCGATGCTCATTACCGATATTTTTGACTCGATGAAAGCTTCAAACGCTTGGTATGACAGGGTACATCTCAAAGCTGGGTCTGGGAAAAATCTGTATCTCAGCCAAACACAAGGAAATAACAGCGTCGTGGATGTGGTAGCAGACCAAGATAAAGAGTGCGAACCTGGTAACTGTATAACTGTCACTCTTAAGACCCAAGCTACTTTTTATCAGCCAGTTTCCTTCTATACAGCTCAGAATTTTCTAATATTTCGTCATGAGCTGATGAACGAGTATAACGGTCTGTTTCTTACTACTGCGATGCGCCAAGCAATGGATAAGTTTTCTTGGGGCTATGGAGTCTCGATGGCGCGTCTTAAGAAGACTCGAATTATGGTTCCCGTCATCATGGAAGCCTCAGGAGAAGAAAAAATTGATTGGGACGGAATGACTGCTTACGGTCGTGCTTTGCGTGCACGCGCTGAGCAGTCACTTAACCTGGCATTAGGAGATCCTGCAGAACCTCAATAATATGTCTGTTACGAACGCAGGTTATCTGAGATTAGGATTTATCTGAAAGCCTATGCAATATAAGCGGGGCCCCGCACTGTGAACGTACAGTGCGGGGCTCCGCCCTATTAACCCTCGCGCGCCACAACAGGCGCAGCCGCCGGGCATAAGTCTTGTCGACCGAGATTAGTGGTCAGAACCAACCATAACGTTGGATGCCTTGATGACTGCATAAGCGGTCTCGCCAACCTTCAGACCCAGTTCCTTAATGGACTCATTGGTGATGGAAGCGGAGATAACAACCTCGGGAGCAATCTCAATCTTAACGATGCCGTTAGTCGCACCCTCAGTAATCTCAACAACCTTGCCAGCGAACTGGTTACGTGCAGAAAGCTTCATGAAGCCGTGCCTTTCACTACTCAAAACGTACAAATACTCTAAGCACTCTACACGCCGCAGCCGCCCAGAATCACGTTCCAACCAAAATATTACGCATAAACCATGCAAATTTTATTTTCGGCTTCATCCACACCCCGAACCCGCCCCAAAAGACCGGCAAAACCGGCCCCACACATGCGGTTCACACCCACCAAATGGTATAGTCAGCACGAACGCGAGAACCCTCGCACCCTCCACTCCACCCTCGCACCCCGCCCTCGCTGACGCGCGCCCACACGCCGTAGCACCACCGCAGTAACACCGCGGAAACAGGGGAGTGGCGCATCCGCACAGACAGAAGAAGGAACCATGAGCGAAAACCTCAACGAAATCGAAGCACCCGCCTGCCCCGAATGCAGCGAAAACTACACCTACGAAATGGGTGAACTCTGGGCATGCCCCATGTGTGGCCACGAATGGGAACGCGCCGCAGCAGGTGAAACCGAAGAAGAAGCAGGCACCAAGGTTCTCGACTCCGTCGGTAACGAACTCGTCGACGGCGACTCCGTCACCATCGTCAAGGGCCTGAAGGTCAAGGGCGGCGCAGACATCAAGGCAGGCACCAAGGTGCGCGGCATCCGCCTGCTCGAATCCCCCGTCAACGGCCACGACATTGAGGCGAAGGTCCCCGGCGCAGGCCAGATGTACCTGAAGTCCTCCGTCGTGAAGAAGGCATAAAACGCCTCCTGTGAGGTGCAGAAAAGGCGGCACCTCCCACACTAGCTCACGCTAGGGGAGGTGCCGCCTTTGCATATGAGGGACTCCGCGAGCCCTCAATAGCTCGGATTGTTACTTCCTGCCGGTCATGCCCAGGTACAGGGAGATGGTCAGCATCGCCGCGAAGACCGAAAGAATCCAGCGCATCCAGTCGATGCCTGCGGTCGCGGCAACACCCAGCTGAACTGCCGCCCAGTTACCGACAGCCGCACCGATAGCACCGCAGACAATGGTCCAAAGGATTGAAATATTTTGGCGACCTCGCATGAAGAATCGTGCAATCACGCCGATAATCGCGCCGGTAATAATGGTGCCGATAAGAGCGTCCATTGTTGTCTCCAAAGGTTGTACACCTGCCGCGGTGACAGGTGGTGTGTTAGTTCCAGTGTAGGTAATGCCGGTTACGGAAAGCTTAATAGTGGGTATGTTAAAGCAAACGGCACCTCAATGTTCTACGTGTAAAACACTGAGGTGCCGTTCCCAACAAAGGAAGCGACTACTTCGACTTACGCCAAATCTTCAGAGCGCTACAAATCATCGGCAGCTGCAGGGGCAGACGGCCGTACGCAATAGCCTTACGCTGAGTGGACTGGTTACGCGCATCCACAGCCATCTGAATGTTTGCGGGGAACACTGCAACAAACAGCAGAGCAGCCACCAAGCCACCGAGGCGGCGGGTCTTCTCGTTGGCCAGCAGAGCGGCGGTACCCAGCTCAGCTACACCAGAACCGTGGGTGTATGCGTGAGGCGGGCCCGGCAGGTACTTCGGAATGATCGAGTCGAAGGGCTGAGGGGCTGCGAAGTGTAGCGCACCCATGAATGCGAGGGCGCGAGCCATGCGAGTTGCCGAGCGCTCAACATTATATTCTTTCTTCTTAAAAATACTCATGCCCCCATTATGCGCTCGTCACGGGCATATTCTTGCCTGCAAAGCTACTTTAGCGATGCGTGTTTGGCAGTCTAAAATGCGGACAATATCAACAAAGCAGGCATGTAATGTTCAAAAGACAGTACAATCGGAACTAACAACACCGCGCGCGGACGATACTCTGCTCGCCTTTCCCCTCGGGAAAACAGGCGACAAGAGTAGAACACCGGGTGTTTTCAGAACAATCAGAGGAGTACACCATGAAGAAGATTCTGTTCATCGCTATCCTGGCAGGCGCTGCATACTTCGGCTACAAGAAGTTCGCTGCCTAAACAGTTAGCCCTCGGGCACTCTACATATCCTTAAGCAACGAAAACCCGCTGACTCACATATGTCACCATATGCGAGACGGCGGGTTTTCGTATACCCAGCTTGTGCGCCTCAAGCGCGTAAGCCTATAGACGCGCGCAACCTATGAGGCGAACAGGCTACTCGCTCGGCGGAACCTCACCAGTCATCACAACCTTGTTCTGCGAAGAGCTCCAGCTGAACTCTGCGGTCGTGCGGCCGCTCGCGTTGGCCGGGTTCTCGTCATCCTTCATGTAGCGGTAGGTCACGCTAATCGAGCTGTCAGAAACACGGGTAATGGAAGGCGAGAACGAGTACGGCTCATAGGTTGCCGTACCAATAAACTTGCCGTAGTGGAAGAGCAGAATATGGTGGGCCATCGAAGAGATGCAGCACTCGTCTGGGGACGAGCCCGGAATCGCATCAATCCAGGACAGCTCGGCGCAGGGATCGAAGCCTTCATACGTGCGGGAAACGTTCGTCCACTGGTCCCACTTACTCTTGTTCTTCATCTCGCTCAGAGCCTTCGAGACCGTGGAAGAAGCCGACACGGTGGAGCAGCTGGAGCTCTTCTTATCGCCCGCGGAATCAGACTTCGCGGGAACGGTCGTAACGCTCGGCTCGGGGTTCACCGTAATCGTCACCACCGACGGCGCCGGAGCGGGTGAAGAAGCAGAAGCGCTCGGCGAGGGTGAAGCCGAAGCCGTGGGGAAAAGAGCCGAGGAGGAGCTCGGCGAAGCCGAAGCGGATGCGCTGCCAGAAGAAGACACCACAGTGCCCGAAACAGCAGAATCAGTACTTGCCGAGCAGGACGTCACCACAAGAGCTAGAGCGGCACCCACCGCGGGTAGAGTCAAAGCGGTACGGCCGGTGAAGCGGCGGCGAGTAGAAGACATGGATACTCCTGAAGATACGCGGCAACGCGCATCGGTGCTGGTCATGAAGCGAATAGTGAACTTGTCCAGTATAGGGAAAAAGAGGCAGACACGTGGTGCGCGCGGTCAATGCCGTCGGCTACCGTGGAGCTATCGACCGGGATCCCCGCTTGACAGCTGCTACAGCAGAGCCAGAGGAAGCGAAGCATCGTAGCGGGAAATCAGCTATGCGGAAACTCCACCCGCTAGATCCTGTATCCCCTTGCACACCCGCCGCATCCAAGGGACAATGAAGGCATGGCTGAAGTAACTCTACAGAATGAACTCGTAATCCACACCAACGGTGACCTGCCCGCAGTCGGCGCAAAGCTACCCGAATTCTCGGTTCTCGCGGCTGATCTCTCCGAGATTTCCTCCGCAGATTTCGCAGGTAAGAACCTGGTGCTGAACATCTTCCCCTCCGTCGACACCGGTGTTTGCGCAACCAGCGTCCGCACCTTCAACAAGCAGGCTGCAGGCCTGGAGAACACCGTCGTGCTGTGCGTCTCCAACGACCTGCCCTTCGCAATCGGCCGTTTCTGCGCAGCCGAGGGCATCGAAAACGTTCAGACCTCCTCCGCTTTCCGCTCCTCCTTCGGTGAGGACTTCGGCGTGAAGCTCGTGGATGGCCCCCTGGCTGGTCTGCTGGCACGCTCCGTGGTCGTCGTGAACCCCGCCGGTGAGGTTGTCTACACCGAGCTGGTTCCCGAAACTACCAACGAGCCCAACTACGAGGCAGCTCTCGCCGCCATCAAGTAGCCTTCATTTCGTTCGCCTCGCGAATGAGCAATTGAATCCCAACGCCCCGGCGCGCATACCCCTGGTTTGCGCCCGGGGTGCTTTAAAATGGTGATGACCGCCGCGCGGTTATTTCTCTCGCGCGGTGCACGACACAACAGATACGAACGCTACACCGTACGAATACGGTCTCACCTCACACATGCGGCTGGCGACAGCGTAACGCCCCACCTACCCGAAGTTACCGGGTGGGTGGGGCGTTTTCTATGGCCGAGCTTAGGATGAGGCGGACTCTGACGCCTCTTCATCAGCTACGAGCATATGATCCGGGAGGGTGCCCCGGCGCTTCGCCACCACAAAACGAGAGACAAGTAGTAACAGGTACACCACCATAGAAATCAGTAGCATCGACTGAGGCGCCAACACCAAACCAACGGCCGCAGACACACCTGCAATAGCCGCGGTGGTATGGTCTTTTGAACTCTGATAAGCATCGATGGCGAGCACCGCAAAGAGCGCCGTCATCACAAAATCGACGCCCTTGAGCTCGCTCAAGAAGCTTGCACCCAGCACATAGCCGACAGTTGCACTCGTCAACACGCTTAGATGCAGGCCCACATGAATCCATAAAATACGGGAGGCGCGCAACTGGTGACGATCCGGGCCTGTATTGAGCGCATACGCCTCATCGATGAGCGTGTACACGGTGTAGAACTTCGCCAAGCCGCCACGCACCCGCTCAATCGGATACGAGAGACCATACATGAGGTGGCGTGAATTAATGAGCAGAGTCATCACGGCGATAGAGAACAGCGAAGCATGATTCGACACCATATCGATCAGCACGAACTCTACTGAGCCAGCAAAAACAACGGCAGGTAGCAGAGGCGCTACCCAGAACGGCAGATGGTAGCTGTGGACAAGCACTCCCAAACCAATACCGACAAAGAACAAACCCAGCATAATGACGCCGGCTACGCGCATCGCCTCAGCAAAGCCACTCCCACGCTGCTGTTGCGAGTCCGAAGAGCCCCTGGGCGCCTCAACCACGGGAATCATGCCGGTCAGCGGAAGCGCAGAAGCAATCACCTGATCCACCTGTTGTTGAGTTGCCTGCTGAGGTGTTGCCTGGCTCGCCTGCTGCGGTGCGGGCTGAGAAGAAACGTCGGGGGAAGAAGCAGAATTCTTAGAGATGCTCATCGTGTGCCCCTAAAAAACCCAGTTAGCGAGCACAACGCAGGTGACGGTGCCGGCCACCATGCTCAGCACCATGTTCTTACGCCACAGGTGCACGCCCACGGTCACCACCAGGCCCGCCAGGTACGGCGCCGCCGTAGCGAACGACGAATAATTGATCTTTGCCACCGCATAGATGGCCAGTAGCGCCACCGCGCCGAGCGGAATCCAGTGGCTGAGCGCATCCAACAGTTCGGAGCCAGCCAGAGCCTTCTTCAGACCGAAGGGGAGCAGACGCAACAGAAAAGTAATGCCAGCAGCAACGAACACCGCAGCAAGAATATATTCGGTGGTTACTTCACTGTTCATGAAGATTTTCTCTTTCTGCACTACCCCCAAGGAGTCGCGAGTGGCAGGATGCGAACGGCGGGAATTGCACGGTTGCCGTTCTGTCAGAGCCGTTCTGCCGGTGCCGCGAAAACATCCGCGAAAGAAAAGGATAGGGAGAGCCCACTCATAGAGAAGGCGCTAAGTAGTGCGGTAGGTACGTGAGTTGATGAAAGCCGCGAATAGTGAGGCGGAGGGGCGTTCCTCCTGTGCGAGAGCAGGCATTTTAGTTGTGCGCGTCGCTAGTTCTCGCATGACCTCGGGTGATGCCGCTCCCGGTGCGGTGTTACTCCGGGGCGGCACAGCGTTCTGCGTCGCTAGTTTCCTTAGCGGTGTCTTTCATCTGAGTCATGGGTACCTCAACCTCTGGGGGCCTCCGTGCAGGTTCGCGCGTGGAGGCGTCTTTCGAATCCTAGAAATAGAAAGAGGGGAGAGCGGTGCTCTTCATCTATCCTAACGGGTTTTGAGCACATATGTAACGTTCTTACCGCTGTGTGGAAGCGGGCGCATCAGCGGTAGTCGTGGTGTCGCCGCTCTCAGCTACTTCTCCATACACGGTACGATGCGGCAGGGTGCCGCGGCGCTTCGCTACCGGGAAACGCGCCAACAGCAACACCACATACGAACCCAACGCCACCACCAGGAATGAGGACGGCGCAAAAATTAAGGCTACCGTGGCAGAAATTGCCACAAATAGTGCTGCCACACGATCCGGGTTGGTACGGTAGCCGTCCATGGCAAGCACCGTGAAGAGCGCTGCCATCACAAAATCGACGCTCTTGAGCTCGCTCAAGAAGCTTGCACCGAGCACATACCCGAGGATTACGCTCAGAATCCATGAGACGTAAATCAGCGCGTTCACCCCCAGGATGCGTGCACCGGAACGCTCATTGCGGTCAGGGCCGGAGTTGAGAGCAAACGCCTCATCACAGAGAGTGTGAATGGCGAAAAGCTTCGCCCAGAAACCCTTGATCCTGTGCAGAGGATAGGAGAGGCCGTACACCAGGTGGCGGGCATTCACGAGGAACACCGTCAACGCGATTGAGGCAATAGAAGCACCACCAGAAATCATGCCCACCATCAAAAACTCCACCGAGCCGGCATAGACCAGTGAAGAAATCAGAGGTGCCGTCCAAAAAGGCATATGGTGCGCACTCAAAACAACACCCAAACCCAAACCCAGCACTGCGATACCGAGCATCACCACGGAAGAATCCGCCATAGCCAGACGGATATCATTCTGCGTGTTCGTACGCTCAGCGCCGGGGGTCTGTGCCATAAAAGAGTTCCTTGTGTGCGTTGTGCTCTTCAAAAAATCTGCTGTGTGCGCGAGAGGCCTCGAAGCTCCACCGCGGTTTTCCAGTGTATAGGAGCGCTTGGCTGACCGTCGAGAAAAAGAGTCTGGGAATAAAATATGAGAAATACGCTTATAGTCAGTGACACTAAACAATGCGGCGCTGAATAACCTAGCGACCGTGCAGACAACCCGAAAGGATCCTCAATGGCTGAACAGAACAACGCCTCCCAGAACACCGAAGAGAAGAAGAAGGTGTACGAGCGCCAGCAGGAACGCCGCGAACTCGACAACTACCGCCAGACCAAAATCGAGCGCATCGACCGCCTGCGCTACCGTGCCTACGGCGCCAACGGCGCAACCCTCGACTTCGGTGTGGGTGAGGGGCTGCTAACCCCCGTCGAGCTGCTACTCGCCGCGATTGCCGGTTGCTCCTCCGTGGACGTGGATGCGGGCACTTCCCGCCGCTCCACCCCCGAGGTGTTTGAGGTGCTCGCCTCGGCACTGAAGCAGACCGAGGACGGTGCGGTGCGCCTCGACGACGTTGAGGTGGACTTTGACGTGCGCTTCCCTGAGGACGAGCAGGGTGCCAAGGCGCAGAAGATGGTGGACCGTCTGATTCAGCTCAGCGAGCAGAAGGACTGCACTGTATCCCGCACCGTGGAGCACCCCACGAATGTTTCCTTCCATAACCTGGCGGACTAAATAAGCTGGGTGAGCTAAAAGCCTGATGTGCAACCCTCCGGCGCTGTTTGTGATGAAGCAGTGCGGGAGGGTTTTTCTGTGTTCTTGTGGTTTTGGGGTGGAAAAGAGCCCGGAAAGCGGGTAGCATTGAGCCTCAGATTAGGAAAACTTACGATACGTAAGAAATCCTTAAGATTGAAGATTTCTTGACTCCGGGCACAACCTTCAGCAGCCGCACCAGCGGCAAAGCTAGGCTGACTGGTCGGCAGATAAGCCACCTAGCGAACGCACGAAGCAATAGCCTCAGAAAGAAGACTTGACATGGCACAGCCTACAGAGACTTCCGGCGCTGCATCGGAAGCCACCCCCGCGGAGGGTGAGCTCAAACGAGGCCTCTCCGCCCGACACATGCAGATGATCGCAATCGGTGGCGCAATCGGCACCGGCCTCTTCGTTGCCTCCGGTAAGACTATCTCCACCGCCGGCCCCGGCGGCGCAATCCTCGCCTACGCTCTCATCGGCGTCATGGTGCTCTTCCTCATGCAGTCCCTCGGTGAAATGGCCGCACACCTGCCCGTGCCCGGCGCCTTCCAGACCTACGCGGCACGCTACGTGTCCCCGTCCTTTGGCTTCGCCATGGGCTGGAACTACTGGTTCAACTGGGCAATTACCGTGGCCGCCGAGCTCGTCGCCGTCGGTGAAGTGATGAGGTACTGGTTGCCGGATGTGCCCTCCTGGGTGTGGGCGGCAGGATTCCTCGTGCTGCTGACCGGCATCAACGCCCTCTCGGCACGCTCCTATGGTGAGAGCGAGTTCTGGCTGGCTACCATCAAGGTCGTGACCGTGGTCGTCTTCCTGATTGCCGGTATCGCCATGATTTTTGGTGTCCTGGGTGGTAACTCCCCGGGCGTCTCCAACTGGACCGTGGGCGAGGCACCCTTCGTGGGAGGCGCCCCCGCCGTGCTGGCCATCTTCATGGTTGCTGGCTTCTCCTTCCAAGGCACCGAAATGATTGGTGTGGCAGCGGGTGAATCCAAGAACCCCCGCCGCGATGTGCCCCGCGCGCTTACCAGCGTGTTCTGGCGCATTATGCTCTTCTACATCGGTGCGATGGTCGTCATCGGCTTCCTGATTCCCTACACCGACCCGAACCTGCTCACCGCAGCGGATGGCAACGTGAACATCTCCCCGTTCACCCTCATCTTTGAGCGCGCAGGCATCGCCTTCGCGGCAGCCGTCATGAACGCCGTGATTCTTTCTGCCGTGCTTTCGGCGGGTAACTCCGGCCTGTACGTCTCGGCTCGTATGCTCTTCTCCCTGGCGCAGGAGGGTAAGGCACCGAAGATGTTCACCCGCATCAATTCCGGTGGCGTGCCCATGAATGCGCTGCTGGCTACTGCCGCTGTGGGCGCCATCGGCTTCATCGCCGCGCTACTCTCGCCCGATGGTGCGTACCTGTGGCTCGTGAACGTGTCGGGTCTGGCAGGCTTCATCACCTGGGTGGGTATTGCTGTGGCGCACTATCGTTTCCGCCGCGCTTACCTGAAGCAGGGGCACAGCCTCAAGGACTTGCCGTACGTGGCGCCGTTCTTCCCGATTGGCCCGGTTATCGCGTTCCTTATGTGCCTGGTCGTTATTGGTGGCCAGAACTACGAGGCCATCATCAGCGGTGACTGGTTTGGCGTTCTGAGCTCCTACATTGGTCTGCCCGTCGTGGTGGCCGTGTGGCTGGGCCACCGCATCGTGACCCGTGACCGCCTGGTTCCGCTAGAGGAAATGGACGTGAGCGGAATTGAGGTTAAGCCCTCTAAGTAATACGCGCTTGAGCTGGTTGATAGACTCTGCCAGCTGGAATAGCTGATACGTAAAAAGCCGCCGGTTCCCCCTAAACGGGGGATTCGGCGGCTCATCTTATGCAGAAATTTCCTCATCTAGGATGTGAGTATTTTCAGCTAAGGGGTAGGTTAAGAATTTGATAGCGTTCAGGTGCTAGGGTGGAGAATATGCAGATACCCCCGAATACTCCCGCCCAGCATACTGCCCAGCAAACCGGGCGACCGGCCGTTACCGAGCACACCGCCATTGATAGCGTGCACCGCGTCGTCAACGTGTGCGCTGTAGCCATCCGTGATGAGTGGGGGTACGTGCTGACCGTACGCAAGAAGAGCAGTGACGGGTTCATGATGCCCGGAGGCAAGCCCGAGCTGGGGGAGAGCCCCGTGCAGACCGCCTGCCGCGAGGTAAGTGAAGAGATTGGCCTGACCCCCGACCCTACCCGGATGCACTACCTCGGTACGCTGGAGGCCGCCGCGCTCAACGAGTCCGGTTTCACGGTGCGGGCTGAAACCTTCGAGTACGCCCCCACCGAGGAGCAGCGCGCTCACCTAGCCTCCCTGAGCCCCCACGCGGAGATTGCTGAGCTACGCTGGGTTGACCCCGCCATGACTCGTCCCTCGGACGTTGCCGCGCAGGCGCCGCTGAATACCGAGCAGATTTTCCCGCTGCTGGCGGCCACGCCGGCTCCGCGGGACTAGCTTATTTGGCGGCGGACCCGGTAGCTCAAATTATCGGCCCTATCCACAGGACTAACCGGTACACAGGCGGTACACAGGTGCATCCGGTACCCTCAACAACAGACAACCCGTAGAAGGCGGGGCGCAACGCCGCGCACCCGCTACACGATTCAAGGAGAACCATGAAAGAGACTGTGTACAATCTCGCCGTCTATTGCGGCGCTCGTTCCGGTAATGATCCGCTCTTTACTGAGCGTGCCCGTGAGCTGGGTACCCTCTGCGCTCAGAACAATATCGGCGTGGTCTACGGTGGCGGCCGTACCGGCCTGATGGGTACCGTCGCCGGTGCTACCCTCGACGCTGGCGGTTTTGTGTACGGCGTGGTCACCCACAAGCTGGTCGGCCTGGAGGGCGTCTACCCCGGTCAGACCACCCTCGACATCGTGGATACCATGCACCAGCGCAAGATCGCCATGATTGAGAAGGCTGACGCGTTCGTCGCCATGCCGGGCGGCCCCGGTACCCTCGAGGAGTTCTTCGAGGTGTTCAGCTGGCAGTTCCTCGGCATCCATTCCAAGCCCGTTGCGCTGTTGAATGTCAACGGCTACTGGGATAAGCTCATCGACGCAATGCATTACATGGCCTCCACCGGTCTGCTCAATGAGGGTTACCTGAACGAACTCATCATTGCCACCACCCCCGAAGAGCTTCTGGATGCGCTCGCCAAGGATCTGGAGCGTCGCGCCGCTCAGAAGACCAACGCAGAAAGCTAAACAGATGGCCCGCACCCTGCTACTGACCTTCTTCGGGCCGTTCCCCGGCGTGCCCGTGAACCCTACTGTGGCGCTTGCTGCCGGTGTGCAGCGCCTATTGGCTCAGATGCGCCCGGACCTGCGCGTCGTGGCCCGCGAACTGCCCGTCAGCTACAATGGCTCCAGCGCCGCCCTACGCGCCGCCTTGCAAGAGGTGCGTCCTGACGCGCTCATCAGCCTGGGCGTGGCGGTCGGCCGCGACGCTGTGAGCCTCGAACAGGTCGCCATTAACCTGGACTGCGCAGGTATCGAAGATAACGACGGCGATCGACGTTGCGATGAGCCGATTGCGCAGGGCGGCCGGGAAGCCTACTTTTCCTCCCTGCCGGTGCGCGCCAGCTTTGAGCGTCTGCGTGCGGCGGGGGAGCCCGTCGAAATCTCGTACACTGCAGGAACCTACGTGTGCAACCACGTGTTCTACGAGGGCCAGCGCATCAGCCGCGAGCTGGGGCTGAGAATCCCCGCCGGGTTCGTGCACGTGCCCGCAACCTGCGCCGACGGCGAAGAGAGCACCGCGGACACCGGCATGACTGCTCACCGTGACGCCGGTGGCGTGGTGCATGATGAGCGGGGCATCCCGCAGCTGCCCGAATCCACCGTGGTGCGTATTATTGCGGAGGTCGCCTCCGACACCCTGCCCGCCGTAAACTAACAGCAGGGTATGTAGCTAAAACCCGTATAACAAAACCGCCGGATAGCCTCCCGAAGTGGGAGCCTATCCGGCGGTTTGTACATCCCGCTCGCGTGGGCGCGCGGTTACCTGCGTAGAAACCTTACTTAGTGCGGTTCTTCAGGTAGTAGTCAATCAGCGAAGCGGTCGAAGAATCCTGACGAGCCAGAACCTCGCGGTCACCCTCAATAGCGGGAACCAGGTCCAGGGCCAGCTTCTTGCCCAGCTCAACGCCCCACTGGTCGAAGGAGTCGATACCCCAGACAACACCCTGAACGAAGGTGATGTGCTCGTACAGGGCAATCAGGGAGCCCAGGACGCGCGGGGTCAGGCGCGGAGCCATGATGGAGGTGGAGGGGCGGTTACCACTGAAGATGCGGGCGTTGACCACGTGCTCTGCGGTGCCCTCTGCACGAACCTCTTCCTCGGTCTTACCGAAGGCCAGGGCCTGGGTCTGAGCGAAGAAGTTAGCCAGGAACAGCTCGTGAACGTCCTGCTCGCCGTCCTTGGTCGGGTGGACCGGGTTGGCGAAGGCCAGGAAGTCCGCGGGAATCAGGCGGGTGCCCTGGTGGATCAGCTGGTAGAAGGCGTGCTGGCCGTTGGTGCCGGGCTC
>OFDA01000387.1_pt1 | contig 15882 bp, 17 predicted proteins | sample 1520921 | NCBI WGS metagenome assembly OFDA01 (sample SAMEA2699028, study PRJEB24076) | metagenome
ACAGAACTAAATCCTTCACTTAAATTATTTGTCTAACTTTTTGGGGTCAGTACAACATAGGTGTGTCTCTTGTTAAATCATGTATTCGACGCTGTAGGTGGCGTCGGATAGAATCCGTGATAGGAATTGTTTGGTTCGTTCTTCCTTAGGACTGTTGAAAAATTCATGGGGTTCATTTTCTTCGATGATGTGACCGCCATCCATAAAGATGACGTGGTTGGCCACATCACGCGCAAAGCCCATCTCATGCGTTACGACAACCATGGTCACTCCTTCTTGGGCCAATTGCTTCATGACAGCCAGTACATCCCCGACCAATTCTGGGTCTAGCGCTGAAGTCGGCTCGTCCAGCAAGATCACATCTGGCTTGACTGCGATGGCACGTGCGATTCCGATCCGTTGCTGCTGACCACCTGATAATTGAGAAGGATAGTAATCCTTGTAAGCGAGGAGACCAACTTTTTCAAGGGCGGATTCCGCCCGTTGGATGGCTTCTTCTTTTGGAATCTTACGGGCTACAACTAGGCCTTCTAAAATATTTTCAAGCGCTGTTTTGTTGGCAAAGAGATTGTAATGCTGAAAAACAAAGGCTGTCTTTTGACGAATTTCTAAAATTTCCTTTTTACTGAGTTTGGAGAGGTCGTACTCTTTTCCACCTAGGGTTAAGTGGCCGGTATCTGCCTTTTCCAGGTGGTTGAGGCAACGAAGGAAGGTTGTTTTTCCTGATCCAGATGGACCTAAAATAACGACGACATCCCCTTGGTTAACCTTGAGATTGACATCTACCAGGACCTGATGGTCCTTAAATTTTTTCGATACGTGTTCTACTTCTAACATCTTCTTATTTCTCCTTCTTCTATGCGAGTGTCAGGCGTTTTTCTAAGAGATTGAATCCCCACTGAATCAGGCCACAAATGACAATATAAAGAATAAAAATCACGAGATAGGATTCAAAATATTGATAACCATAAGAGGCTTCGACCTTGGCAATGGCGGTGATATCCTTGATGGTCATGACAAAGACAAGAGAGGTTCCTTTGACCAAGTTGATGACCAGGTTACACAGATTGGGCAGGGCCGCACGCAGGGCTTGTGGAAAAACAATGCGGATGTAGGCTTGGCGGTTGGTCAAACCGATGGCTTGCGCTGCTTCTAGCTGGCCCTTATCCACCGTCAGAATGGCTGACCGGAGAATTTCAGCCAGACTTCCTGTTGTCATCAAGCTAAAGATGATAAAGGCATAGTAAATGGGATTGATTTCAAAGACATTAAAGTGGCTACCAATGCTCTTAAAAAAGCTATTTAAGAGACTAGGAAAGAGACTATAAAAGAAGAGGATCAAGAGAATCGGAGGTGTCGCGCGAATAAAGGCTAAGTAAACCACTGAGAAACTGCGAACCCCTTTGACCTTGTAGATCTGACCGAGCGCCAAAAAGAGGGCTGGAAAAAAACTCAAGAGGATCGACACGACCATGATCAGAAGGGTCACTGGAACACCACCCAAGGTGGCTAGAAATGTTTTACTAATAAAATTAAAATCCATAAGCTACCTTTCTGTTACATTGAGTCGTTTCTCAAGGAGTTGAGCGGAGACGGAGATTACAAGGGCAATTCCCCAGTAGATCACTGCTACAGCTGTATAGGTCTCGAGGGAATAATTCCCAAGATTGCGGCTGATCAAGTTATTTCCCGCTCCCATGATATCGATAAAGCCAATGGTATAAGCCAAAGCGGCGTCGCGCATAAGGTTCAAGATGGCAGTCGTCATGTTTGGAAGAGCCACGCGAAAGGCTTGGGGAAGGACAATCCGCCAAATGGTTTGAGCTGGCGTCAAGCCAATACTCAATCCTGCTTCCATCTGTCCTTTTGGAATGGCCAAATAAGCGGCCTTGAAGACCTCAGAAATCATAGCAGCAAAGAGAAGAAACATGGCTACAAGGACAAAGACAAACTTGGACCAGTGATCAATGTCAATGCCTAACCACCAGTTCAAAAATTGGGGGAGTCCATAAAAGACCAAAAAGAGCAAGACAATTGGAGGGGTACAGCGCAAGGTAAAGACATAGCCTTTAGCAAGGCCTGCTCCAACCTTATCTTCTGATACCTGTGCCCAGGTCAAAACCAAGCCAAAAGCAGAACCAAGAACCGTTGTCAAAAGCATCAAAGCTAGGGTCGCTGGCAAGGCTTGGACCAAGGTTGGAAGAAATGACCAGACCTTGGAAATGTCGTATGAGACCATCTTTCTTTTCCTTTCTTTATCCGGATAGAAATAAGGAAGCTGGGGCTATGCGCACCCAGTTCCATCTTATTTCTCTTTATCTACATAACTGAAGACATCTTCACCGAAATATTTTTTGGATAATTTAGCAAGCGTCCCATCTTTTTCTAATTCTTTGATGGCCTTGCTGTATTCTTCCGCAAATTTTTCGTTTTTCTTATCCTTATGAATCAATGGGTAAGTTGGAATTCCTTTGTAGGCAAACCAGCTGAGTTTGTCTGCGTATTGGTGGTAGGAACCTTCTTTATCTGTGACAGCTTTTTCAAAGGAAAGCTTGATGTCAAAGAAGCCATCGTAACGTCCCTCAAGAACCCAAGCATAAGCATCTGCCACTTTGAACGATTCAGCAGCTGTTAATTCGATTTGTTGGTCCTTATGCTTTTCGTTGTATTCTTTGATGACATTCCATTGCGCATTTTGTGGGGAGATCGGAACCAATTTCCCTTTTTCTTTGGCAAAGTCATCGATGCTCTTGTATTTCTTGGCATCTTCTTTTCTCACAGTAAATCCAATAATACTAGCTCCGATTGCCTCTTTTGGAATGATAAATTTCTTGGCACGTTCTTCGGTATACCAAGCTCCCTTGGTTCCGATATCGTATTTACCGGATTCTAGGCCGATCAAGAGATCGTCATCACTCGTTCCGGTGTACTCAAACTTGTAGTCTGGCAGTTTTTCATCAATGGCTTTCAAAACAGCTACTTCATAACCATCTGATTGCCCTTTTTCATCGACAAAATCGTAAGGCACATAGTTTTGCGTATGGGCTACTTTCAAGGTGGTTACCTTGTTCGATCCTGTTGAGCCTTTACTGTCGTTTGCATGGTTCAAGCTCCGTCCAAGAATGGTTGCACCTGCAATGGCAAGAACTGCCACTCCACCGATAATCCATGTTTTTTTACTCATATGTTGTTCTCCCTCTTTCTATTTTCCTTATTCTGCTGCAGCTTCACGAACCCATTCGATTCGTTCTTCATCAATGTCACTTGGAATGGTACAATCGGCACCGATGACCAAGCCCGTGGTTCCAGTTTCTGCGATGATGCGTTTGGTTTCTGCTTGAATCGCAGCCTTGTCTCCTGTGTAGAGAAGACCATTTTTACCATTTTCAAAGCCACCTAGGACAGTACGACCACCGAAGATTTCACGTCCCTCTGCTAGGCTGATGCCTTCTGGTCCGACTGCCCAGTTAAAGACTTGGGCTGGGTAGTCTGTGAAGAGGTGGATATCATTGCGAGCTCCTTCGTAGCCACAGATATGAAGGATATTGACCCCACCGGCTTCATTGGCTGCTTCTAAGACATGGCGTTCACTTGGCGCAATGACTTGTTTGTACACTTCTTGGCTCACGCGCGCATCTTGGATACTTTGAACACTGAGGTAGATCCCGTCTGCTCCTGCTTCTTTAATGATCCGTTGGCTCAAACTAGCAATATCTTGGCCAATGGTGTCCAATACTTTTTTAAGAGTTGCTGCATCTTGATCGATAAAGTTTGCGATCAAGTCATCTCCTCCTGAAACTTCTCCGACCAACCATTTGAAGTAGGTTACTGGAGCAAAGATATTGTAAATGGCGACAATATCCTCTTCAAAATCGGCACGGATTTTTTTCACAAGCTCTACTTGTTCTGTTATCCATGGATGATCCGCTCCGAGAGGTTCAATCCCTGCCAAGTCTGAGATGTTTTCAAGACCCTTGTGAATGGCTAGATTGGGATAAGCAAAGTAGCCATCGCTCATGAGTTTGACAAAGTCTGGTTTGACAGTGTGAAGGAAGTTTTTATGGCCATTGAGGTTTTTTTCAATAATTTCCGGATTGGAAAATCCTTTTAACCATTCTTCTTCTGTTGTGAAATGATGCCAAAATCCAACTGGCACGCTATCAACTGCTTCTCCTTTAAAAGCTTTTAACACTAATTCTCTTTTTGTAGACATCCTCTTACCTCATTCTCTTTTTTCTTGCTTGTTATCTTAACACGGCAATCCTGCTTTGACTAATATATATTTTTTATCAAGGCCTTCATCTTTTTTTATCACTGGCCATCTAGTAGGAGAATGCCTGCCACATCAGACGGGCGGATGAGGGAGAGGCTGTGTGCCGGAATCTTCTCTAGCCTTGCCATATCCGGGTCTTTTTTCGCCTTGACCTGAGGACTTGCTGCAGTAGCTTTTGCAAGCCCTAAGACTAAAAACAAGACTGTCATCACGATACACCACACATGAATTTTTTTCATCTCCCTCTCCTTTCTTCTTACAAGACAGCTGCCTGGCGTACCCAATCTAAGCGTTCCAATTGGAAATCGTCTGGCACCGTGCAGTCTGCTCCAAGGATTAAGCCACGGCTTCCCGCTTCTGCCACCAAGCGACGCGTTTCTTGCTCGATCGCTTCTTTTTCCCCTTGATAGAGCAAGCCGTTCTTGCCATTGACAAAGCCACCCAAGACGGCACGATCCCCAAAGAGCTTGCGACCTGCTGCTAGACTAAGACCTTCATGATGAGTCGCCCAGTTGATGACTTGGGCTGGATAATCCTTGAAAAGTTCCACTTCATTGCTGGCTCCTTCAAAACCACAGATATGAAGGATATTGATGCCACCTGCCTCATTAGCCGCCTCTAGGACAGCGATGTTGCTCGGTTCAATGAACCTACGGTATTCTTTCTCCGTCACACGCTCATCTTGGACCTGCTGGGTGGAGAAGTAAATCCCTTCCACACCTGCTTCTTGGATCAAGCGACGACTAAGAATGGCGATGTCTCCTGCAATCACGTCAAGGACATGAGCCAAGGTTTCTGGATCTTCCTTGAGAAAGTCTGCAATCACTTGGTCTCCACGGGATTGATCCGTACGGAACCAGCGTTTCAAATAAGAAATGGGCGAGAAGATATTGTAGAAAGAAGCAATCTCCTCATGAAAATGGGAACGAATCTCCTTGACGACTTCAATCTGCTGTTCAATCCAAGGATGGTGCTCTCCAATCGGTTGAATGTCCTTCAATTCTTGGATCGATGTGATCTCTCTCGAATAAAGAGCACTCGGATAGCGGAAAAAGCCATCGCTCATAATCTTGACAAAATCAGGGGATATTTTTTCAACATACTCTTGGTGTCCTTTGATACTCTTTTCAACTACGGCTGGATTGTCTAGCCCCAATTCTTTTTCCTCTTGGGTCACATAATGGAGCCAAAATCCTACAGGAATTCGCTCAACTTTTTCACCCCGAATGGCAGAAAGAACCAACTCTTTTTTACTCATGCTGTGTCAACCTCCTTCAACTCTTGGCGAGTAGCGCCTTTGTTCTACCTCGCCGCTTCTGAAATTTGTAACCATGATATCACCTGGAAAGATCACTGACTAATATATTTTCCCTATCAAGTCCTTAAAATTTCTTTATTGAAGCGAGTAGCAAAAGCGCGCAAGTCCTTGCGAGTAAAGACTTGCGCGCATGTTTATCTATTTTTTGATTTTAGAAGAAAAGGACAGCTTTGCTGTTTTCTTGATCCGGTTATAACATAAAACTATACCCCTATTTTTAGAATAATAAAATAGGTATTTGGGTACAATGAATCCTATTAGATCAACATTTTGTGGTCTAAAGTCTCCTCATTATCGCGGAAACTGTCTCTGTCTCTTTCTTGTCAGTCAAAATCGAAAGGAGTATAATTTCCTTAGAATAATTTTAAGGAGTCTACGGTTTATGAAAACAACAAAAACCACCTTTACCATCGTTTCTGCTCTTGCTTCTGTCATTTTATTGACCAGTTGTGGAAGCAACACAACAAAAACAAAAGAAGCGAGCTCAACTAGCTCTAAAAATCAGGTCACATTGACCTATGACCAACAGCGCTCGCAAGAAAATACCATGTCGGTGCTCTGGTACCAAAAGGCTGCTGAAACAAAGGCCTTGTATTTACAAGGATACAATGTCGCTTCGGACCGTTTGAAAGAAATCTTAAAAACGCCTTCTGATAAGCCTTACTCAATCGTTTTAGACTTGGACGAAACTGTCTTAGACAATAGCCCTTACCAAGTTCAAAACGTCAAAGACGGTACGGCCTTCAATCCTAAAGATTGGGATGTTTGGGTGAAAAAGGCAGCCGCAAAAGCAGTGCCAGGTGCCAAAGATTTCCTTCAATTTGCGAATCAAAACGGAGTTCAAATCTACTATATTTCTGACCGTACAACCTCTCAAGTAGACGACACCATCAAAAATCTTGAAAAAGAAGGCATTCCAGTTCAAGGACGTGACCATCTCATGTTCTTAGAAGAAGGTGTCAAATCAAAAGAAGGTCGTCGCCAAACTGTACAAGAAAAAACTAATCTTGTCTTACTCTTTGGGGACAACCTGGTCGACTTCGCAGACTTCTCTAAGACCTCTGAAGCTGATCGCGACAAGAAATTACAAGAATTGCAAAAAGAATTTGGTGAAAAATTCATCATCTTCCCAAATCCAATGTACGGATCATGGGAATCTGCTGTTTACCAAGGTAAAAAACTAGATGCCAAGGGACAAACAGAAGAACGCCTCAAAGCCTTGCAAGGTTTTGACAAATAAAGCAAACATCCTCGTTAGGAAAAACCTAACGAGGATGTTTTTTCTATATAGACAAGTTTATTCAACCGTTACAGACTTAGCAAGGTTCCGTGGTTTATCAACATCGAGCCCACGATGAAGGGTTGCAAAGTAAGCAATCAATTGAGTTGGCACCACCATTGAGATTGGAGAGAGGTAAGGGTGAACCGCTGTCAAGACCAAATCATCTGTCTCTTTAGCAACATTTTCTTCTGCAATGGTTAAGACATGAGCCCCACGTGCTGCCACTTCTTGGATGTTCCCACGTGTGTGGCTGGCTAGGACTGGATCAGACAAGAGGGCGATGACCGGTGTACCATCTTCGATCAGAGCAATGGTCCCGTGTTTCAACTCACCCGCAGCAAATCCTTCACATTGGATGTAAGAAATTTCTTTTAGTTTCAGACTGGCTTCCATGGCCACATAGTAGTCTTGACCACGCCCGATATAGAAAGCATTGCGGGTTGTTTCCAACAAGCCACGGACTTTTTCATCGATCACTTCTTTTTCTGAAAGGGTTGATTCGATCGATTGGGCAACGATAGACAATTCGTGCACCAAATCAAAGGCTTTGGCCTTTTCATTGCCATTGGCTTCCCCAACGGCTTTGGCAAGGAAGGCTAGGGCTGCGATTTGAGCTGTATATGCCTTGGTGGAAGCGACCGCAATTTCAGGACCCGCATGGAGCAACATAGTCATGTCTGCTTCACGTGAAAGAGTGGAACCTGGAACATTGGTCACTGTCAAGCTTGGAATGCCCATTTCATTTGCCTTAACCAATACTTGGCGGCTATCAGCTGTTTCACCAGATTGACTGATAAAGATGAAGAGTGGTTTCTTGCTGAGAAGTGGCATGCTGTAGCCCCACTCAGAGGAGATACCGAGCTCTACTGGGGTATCGGTCAATTCTTCCAACATCTTCTTAGAAGCAAATCCAGCATGGTAAGAAGTTCCAGCCGCAAGGATGTAAATGCTGTTTGCTTCTTGTACAGCCTTGATAATAGCTGGGTCTACCACTACTTGACCAGATTCATCTGTATAGGCTTGGATCAACTTACGCATGACAGTTGGTTGCTCATCGATTTCCTTGAGCATGTAGTAAGGGTAAGTCCCTTTTCCAATATCCGAAAGGTCGAGTTCAGCCGTGTAGCTATCCCGTTCTTGGACATGTCCATCATAGTCTTGGACTTCAACGCTATCAGCTTTGACAATCACCAACTCTTGGTCATGGATTTCCATGTATTGGTTGGTTTCACGGATCATGGCCATGGCATCCGAGCAGACCATATTGTAGCCATCGCCAAGACCGATCAAAAGTGGTGATTTATTTTTTGCCACGTAGATGGTGCTTGGATCTTCGGCGTCCATCAAAGCAAAGGCATAGGCTCCACGGATGATGTGGAGAGCTTTTTTGAAGGCTTCAAGCGTCGACAAGCCCTCTTCTTCCGCAAATTTTCCGATCAAGTGAGCGGCAATTTCTGTATCTGTTTGCCCCTTGAAATGGTGACCTGCTAGGTATTCTTCCTTGATTTCAAGGTAGTTTTCAATAACCCCATTGTGGACCAACACAAAGCGACCTGTTTCAGAACGGTGTGGATGAGCATTGTCCTCAGTTGGTTTTCCGTGAGTTGCCCAGCGGGTATGCCCGATCCCGGCTGTTCCTTCAACACCTGCGGCCTTGGCCGACAATTCTGCAATGCGCCCAACTGCCTTTACCAATTGGCTCTTGCCTTCACTAGCCAGAAAAATACCTGCAGAGTCATAGCCTCGGTATTCGAGCTTTTCAAGTCCTTGAATCAAAATATCCGTAGCATTTGTATTTCCTACAACACCAACGATTCCGCACATAGTCTTTACGATATAGCCCTTGCTATACTTTCCCCTTTACTTAGTCAAACGACCCATGGTCGATTTCTCAGTTATTTTTTAAAAATTGGTATAGTCTAATTTACCTAAAAAACAACCAGCGGAGTCAGTATACAATGCTTCTTTCTGTTTGTCAACCAAGAAATAGAAGAAATTGGTCTAGTTAAGGAAACCTTAAGATACAAAGGGCGTGAACGGCACGAAAATATTGAAGTCAGTCACTAAAAAACTTAGCAGATTTCCTACTCTACTAAGTTTTTTCTTTATAACTCATTCACCACGTATTCAAAGAGCTTGCGGTCTGCTGGGCTCTTGTCAAACAGCAGTTCCGGATGCCACTGAACTCCGAGAAAACGGCTTTCATCAGTAGCTTGAACCGCCTCGATGATCTTATCTTTGGGATCGCGCGCGATCACTTCTAAGCCAGCTGCCAAGTCTTTGATACCTTGATGATGAAAAGAATTGATGCGACTGGTCTTCCCATAGATTTCATGTAGGATCGTTTGATCCTCAGTCACCAACTCTTGGCTGGTGTATTGACCGGGGGTATCCTGCCAATGGTGCTCAATCTCCTGGTACAAGGTTCCACCAAGAGCGACATTGTATAGCTGGGTTCCACGGCAAACTGTAAAAATGGCTTTCTTCGCTATCCGTATCTCCTCAATCAAGGCCAGCTCAAATAGATCACGCTTCAAGAGATAGTCATCACTATCGATGGTGATTTCTTCTCCGTAAAACTTTGGTAGGACATTTTGTCCACCAGTGATGATGAGCTTGTCGATCATTGCGACATAATGCTTGGCCAAGTCGGCATCTCCAATTGGCAGGATCAAGGGAATCCCTCCTGCTTCTTTGACCGCTTCGACAAAGCCAGTTGCCGCATAACTCATGTTCGCGTCTGGATCATCTGGAAAGGGCCTTTCATTTCCTGTAATTCCAATCACTGGTCTTTTTTTCATACTTGTTTCCATATACTTTCATTTATTTTCATGCCATATTGTAACACAATTTCAAAAGAGACTCAACGGAGAGTTTTTGAAAAGAAAGTCCAGCTTCTCCATCTTCAACACCCGCTCACTAGACAAAAAGAGAGTGGGACAGAAATCGGTCATTCGTTAGAATTTGATTTCGTCGTCCCACCTCCGCACAGTTGAGTAGGGCTGTAAAAACTGATGAAATCAGCCTAGTAGAGCCCACTCAACCACTACGTCTTGCTCGATAATCCAAAAACAAGAAGAGGCTAGGACTTTTGTCCCAGCCTCGTCTGGTTATTTCTTGATATACCCTTCTTTAACTAAAAAGTCACGGGCTACTTTAGCGGCGGATTTTCCTTCTACCCCGACTTGGTAGTTCATTTGACTCATCTGATTTTCTGTGATGTTACCAGCTAATTTATTGAGAATCCCTTCCAATTCTGGATGTTTTTTCAGTAATTCAGCTTTCATCAGTGGCGCCCCTTGATAAGGAGGAAAGAGTTGCTTGTCATCTTCCAGAACCACTAGATCATATTGAGCAATTTCAGGGTCTGTTGAATAGGCATCGGTAATTTGGATATTTCCTTTCTGAATTGCCTCATAGCGCAGCGCCGGCTCCATGGTTGCCACATTGAGATTTAGACCATAAAGGGATTGAAGGCCCTTATTTCCATCTTCGCGGTCATTAAATTCTAATGAGAATCCTGCTTTCAGCTGACCTTCTACTTTTTTGAGATCTGAGATGGTCTTGAGGCCATACGTTTGGGCAATTTTCTTTGGCACAGCCACTGCATAGGTATTTTGATAGGCCATCGGTCGCAAGAGGCTCAGATGATCTTGCTGCTGAATCCCATCACGCGCCACCTTGTAAACCGCTTTCGGATCGTGGCTCACCTTTGGTTTATCCTTCAAGAGACTTTCCGTCACCGTACCAGTAAATTCTGGATAGATATCGATATCCCCTTTTTTCAGTGCTTGGTAAAGAAAGTCGGTCTTCCCAAAGTTGGGTTTCACCGTCACCGTCATGTCTGTATTTTCCTCGATGAGAAGTTTGTACATGTTCATGAGAATTTCAGGTTCTGGACCCAATTTACCTGCGATCACCAGCTTTTCTTTCTCTTTGTGAGGAAGTATGCTTGGGGCATAACTAACTCCCAAACCAAGGACCATGACAGCAAAAGCCGCAAAAATGGTCCGCAACTTGGCCTTTTCCATCCATTTCAAGATACTATTGAACAAAATCGCAAGAAGAGCGGAAGAAAGGGCCCCAATCAAAATTAAGCTATAATTTCTTCGGTCAATACCGAGGAGGATGAAGGAACCAAGCCCTCCAGCTCCGATCAAGGCCGCTAGAGTCGCTGTTCCAATAATCATGACTGCCGAAGTTCGCACGCCTGACATCATCACAGGCATGGCTAAAGGAATCTCAAACTTCTTGAGGCGCTCCCACTTGGTCATCCCAAAGGCGACCCCCGCTTCTTCTAAACTGGGATCAATCCCACGTAAACCGGTAATGGTATTTTGTAAAATCGGGAATAATGCATAGATGACCAGAGCGGTTAAAGCAGGCAACGTTCCAATTCCCATGATGGGAATGAACAGTCCTAGAAGCGCCAAGGAAGGAATGGTCTGAAAGATTCCTGCGATCTGTAAGACCCAGTTACTTGCTCGGTGGCGTGTGCTAAGATAAATCGCTAAAGGTACTGCGATGAAAATAGCAATCATAAGGGTCAAGAGAGACAATTGCAGGTGTTGGCCAAGGGCTGTGAGCCAGTCCCCAAAACGCTCTTGAAAGGTTGTAAGTAGTTTAGACATGGTGAGCACCTCCAAACAAATCTGCGACAAAATCATTGGCTGGTTGGGCTAAAATGGTCTTGGAATCGGCCACCTGCACAATCTCTCCTTCTTCTAGCACCGCAATCCGGTCACCTAATTTTAAGGCTTCATCCGTATCATGGGTCACAAAGATAGTGGTCATGCCAAACTCCTTGTGCAAGTCTTTGGTCAGAGCCTGCAACTGTTTTCGAGAAATGGCATCCAGAGCAGAGAAAGGCTCGTCCATCAGTAAGATTTTTGGCTCCCCGATCATGGCCCTGACAATTCCGACACGCTGTTGCTCCCCACCAGAGAGCTCATGGGGTTTTCGATCGGCATAATCAGAAGCTGGAAGACCTACTTTTTCTAAAAGTTCGACTGTTTTGGAAGTCACTCGCTCCTTGCCCCAGCCCTTCATCTCAGGAATAAGAGCGATATTTTCCGCAACTGTCAAATTAGGAAATAGGGCAATGGCTTGAAGCACATAGCCGGTAGACAAACGTAGCTCCCGTTCATCATAGTCCTTGATGCGTTTCCCATCCATGTAGATATTGCCATCGGTCGGCTCAAGAAGCCGATTGATCATCTTGATCATGGTGGTTTTTCCAGATCCTGACGGGCCTACGAGGACCATAAATTCTCCATCTTCAATACGGAGATTCACATCTTTTAAAATATCTTTTTCTGTGTAGCGCAAGGCTACATGTTTGTATTCAATCATTGTTCTTCCTCAATAAGTTGTCTGTCTCTAAGAATATCCAATAGGCTAGTTGCTGGATGCCCTAGAATGTTTTCAACATCTGTTGAAACCCCAGCTTGTTCTCCAACTTTGATAGCTGTATAGGTGCTGACCCAGGCATCGATCCCCTTTAAGGCCTCAACCACCTCTGGAGTATTGGCATACACCATCTTACGAATTTCCGCAGTCGTGTAGACTTTTGCACGCTCTGGGCTTCTTGCCAAATGGATAGAAGCCATTCCTCTCTTATCGACAAGATTTGCCACATAAGAACCTAATTTCCCTGTTATTCCAATCATCAGCATTTTTCCTTCTACTATAGTTCATTTTCTTTAGCTTTTAGATTTTCAATAATACGCTCTTGATAGGCCTCAAATTCTCGGATTTCTTGGTCAGAAAAACCTTGGTAGAAAATCTCACCCAGTTCCTTGCTGACACGATCTCCAATCTCTTTTTGCGCCCAACCGAGGTCTGTCAAAGAAATATATTTTTTTCTTTTATCCTGCGTACAAGGTTGAATCGTGACCAAGCCTTGTTCTGCCAACTTCTTAACCATACTGGTCAATGTATTATTGGCTAGACCTGTCGCAAGAGCAATATCGGTCGCAGTAGCGCACCCCAATTCCTGTTTCCATAAGATCGTTAAAATCTTTCCCTGTTCACTACGGTATTGAGCATCTGGTTCCTTACTAAGTAACTTTTGAAACAGTCGCCCGTTCAACAATCGTATCTGTAAAGCTTGGTAGCCCCCTTGCTTCTTGTCCATTTTGTCTCCTTTTTATTTCTATATCGAAATATCACAGCCATTGTATCACTGTTCACTACACCTGTCAACTATTTCGATATGGAACCAATAATTTTATCTAAATTCACCTTAAAAAGCCCTTCTAGTCCTTCAAACTAGCTTTTTCTCCCTCTTTCTAGCAAAGTGTAACAAATGTTGTCCTCGTTTTGCATCGACACCTGTTTTTGGAGTGTGGTAATCTGTTAACGAGAATAAATAATACTAATGGAGAATTTGTTATGCATATACCAGATAATTACCTTAGTCCTGCAAGTTGTGCGGTTTTAGCGGTTGCTGCTGCGCCTGTTATTGTCTTGTCTGTCAAAAAAGTCAAGGTCCAATTAAAAGAAAATAAAGAGCTAGCACCGATGCTTGGGATCGCTGCTTCTTTGTCTTTCTTATTAATGATGTTTAATGTTCCTGTCCCTGGTGGAACGACCGCTCATGCTGTCGGAGGAACCCTTCTTGCCATTCTCATAGGCCCCTATGCGGCCTCTCTAGCGCTGACAGTCGCCTTACTCCTACAGGCCTTCTTATTTGGTGACGGAGGGATTCTCGCTCTTGGGGCCAACATTTTCAACATGGCCATTGTGATGCCTTTTGTTGGTTATGCTATTTATAGCTTGTTCCGCAAACACCATCAGGAAACGCTTGGCGTCATTGTCGGCTCTTATCTTTCGATCAATGCCGCCGCCTTCTTAGCTGGTGTTGAATTGGGCTTGCAACCCCTCATCGCGTCAGAAGCTGGTCAGCCGCTCTATAATCCTTATGGATTGAGTATCACGGTTCCTGCCATGTTGGGAGCTCACCTCCTTGTCGCAGGTTGGGTCGAAGCCTTCTTCACCGTTGTCATTTACCGTTTTGTCAAACAAGTTGCTCCTGCAGAGTTGTACACACCAAGTACCGTCAATACAACTTCATTTGTTAAAAAAATTCGCTGGGTACTCCTTGTTTTGATCGTACTCAGCCCACTTGGACTCCTCGCAAACGGCACAGCCTTTGGTGAATGGTCTGCCGAAGAATTGGGTAGCCTGCTTCATGGTAAAGTCCCAACAGGGATCAAAAATGGATTCTCATTTGAAGCCTTGTTTAGTGATTACACCATTCCTGGAACGAAAATTGCGATCGGCTATATCCTCTCAGCCGTGACAGCCGTCCTTATCTTCTATATCATCAGTAAAATCATTCGATCAATGAACGGAGAAAAAACTTCTCATGCGTAAACTTCCTGACTGGCTCAATCAAGAGCAAGCAACTCTTGAAGCATCCAAAAGCCATCACTATTTACAAATGAATCTTCAAACATTGCGCCACTTTCTTGGCAAAATGAAACAAACGACACCCGCATTCAAGGCCAAAACTTCCTCTTGGATGCGGCTCGTTTCCTTTTTAATTCTAGCCATTCTCATTACGACCGCCCACCATCCCATCCAACTGTGGTTGATTGGTATCCTTTTGTTAATGCACATTGCCATGCTTCCTGGAGAGGTCCTACTCCACCTCTTTAAGGTCCTGTTCAAGGTGCTGTTGATTTCCACAATTGTGATTTTGCCCAGCATTTTATTTCAAGGATTTCAAAATGGTGGCCTCTTTTTGCTACGCGCAGGGATGATTGTCCTCAATATTTCCCTCTTTCTAGCCACAACGACAAGTGTGCAACTGGTCGAGGCCCTGCGTCAGTTGCGTGTTCCAAAAACCTTTGTGCAAACCATTGATATCACACTCAAATATGGCTATATCTTAGGGAAGCACTTGCAACAACAGATCGAATGCGTCCAGCTAAGAACGGTTGGTCAAAAAGTGAATCTCAATCTCTTTGGATCCCTACTTGGTCTCTTGTACCTATCCACCAAAAACCATACAAAAGAAGTCTACGAAGCGATGATTCTTCGAGGCTACGGTATGGATACAAAGCGCAAAGAAGCCTTCCACTGGAAGAAGGAAGACGTCTTTTTCCTATTGGAATTGGTGGCTCTCACGACTTTCACGACCTTACTTGGCTAGAAAGGAAGCCCTATGATTACCATTCAGGATGGAAATTACCACTATACCGAAGAAACTGGTATCCACGATATTCAATTCCAGATTCAAAAAGGGGAAACCGTGGGCTTGATGGGCCCAAATGGAGCTGGAAAATCGACCCTCTTTAAAATTCTAGTTGGGCTCTTGCCCCTCTCGTCTGGTCAATACCACTTCAAGGACTGGACCATTGACCAAGACTTCTTGAAAGATCCCCATCGTGCTGGGCAACTCTTCCAGCAGGTTGGACTCATTTTTCAAAACAGCGATACCCAATTGTTCAACACAAGCGTCTATGATGAACTGGCTTTTGGACCACGTCAATTAGGCTTAGCCGAGTCCGAAGTCGAACAACGCGTCAAGGATACGCTCGGTCTTCTAGAGATTGAACACCTGAGAGATCGTATTCCCTACCATCTTTCTGGTGGCGAAAAGAAGCTAGTCGCTATCGCCAGTGTCCTCACCATGAATCCTAGTCTCTTGCTCTTTGACGAGCCCTTTAACGGCCTCTCGCCAAAATACCAGAAGCTGATTGTCGCCTTGCTGCAAGAACTCAAAACAGCAGGAAAAACGATTGTGATTTCCTCCCACCATTTCGAGCAAATCGCACCGATTGTCGAACGGGTTCTCCTCTTTTCTGAAGAACACACCATCACAGGCAGCTACGATCGAGCTGATTGGGAAAATGACCCAGCTATTCAACAATCCTTCACTACATGTTAAAAAGCCTCGGTAGGTACGTCCTACCGAAGCTTTTTTTACGAGAGAGACAAGGGTTAACGTCCTTTATGCTTCTCTCTTCGTTTTTGCTGTTTGCGTTCAAATTTCTCTTGTTT
>OFDA01000388.1_pt1 | contig 15838 bp, 14 predicted proteins | sample 1520921 | NCBI WGS metagenome assembly OFDA01 (sample SAMEA2699028, study PRJEB24076) | metagenome
GTGGGACGACGAAATCGAATTCTAACGAATGACCGATTTCTGTCCCACTCTCTCTAATCTTTTATTACACAATTCTACGTGCGATTGCACGGTTCTTTTGTACTTCAAGCGCAGATTGGACTGAAATCCATGCGCCACCAAGTGTAAAGACCACTAACATTCCTAGATTGAGGAAATAATTCTCAGGAAAATCTGAGTGGAAAACCGCATCATTGATCGAGTTCCATGCGTCTCCAAATCCAGCGTCATACTGTTTCATAACCTCCAATGCGTAGTCAAGTTGATGCACTAGCAAGACTGTCAAGATCATCCAGATAGCAGAGACTACGACTCCTTTTGTGGTTAATTTCTTACCAAGGAGTTCATACCCTTTGATCGTACAGTAGCCAAGGGCTAAGCCTGCAAATACAGACACATACCCGAAACGAGCAATGACTAAAGCAACAGCGCCACCTAAAATTGCACCCACCAAGGATCCCACGATCCCCAATAGAAAGTTTTCTTCCCGTGATTCATATGCTTTGACAGTATCTTGAACTTGCGCTTGGTATTCTTGGAAAGTCGCATCATCAATTAAAAAGACGGAGTCTCCGATTTGATACAAGCCGATTGGACCTTCCTCACCTGTAGCGGCATTGACTTGAACAAATTGATGGTTGTGCAAGAAATCGACAAGCTCTTGGATCCCATTCCATAGGCTTTCGACGGTCTTCTTTTTGGACATGCCAGCTTTGACACCGACCTTGACCAAGTGCTCGTCAAATGAAACAGCATTGATCACTTTAGATTGGGATTTTAAGTCCTGCCAAATCGCCTCATTCTCTTCGATGAGGTCCCCTTGGGCACATGGTTTCACACTGACAGAAATGGCAAATACATTTTTGGTTTGAGTCCCTTCAATGACCAATAAAAAGCCTTCGCGATCCCCATACATGACACGGGATTCACTATCAAATTGAAGACCTAAGTCCGTTGCAATACTATATAAATATTCTGGTTTCATATATCCCCCTACATTTTCAGGAAACTTGAACATTTCCTCATACAGTTCCCTATTCTACCATAGGATAAGCCAAAAGGACATATACATTCGTATACATCCTTTTTTCAATTGTGTTACATTCAGCCCTATTTCTCAACACGAACGCCAAATGTGTCAATTTTAAGTTGGAAAATCTGACCATCTAGCCCCAGGTTTTCGAGAGCTGCGACAAAGGCTGCTGTATGCTCTGGCACCAAAAGGTTCATGATCGTTGGGCCTGCTCCTGACAGATAGGTGGTGTAAGCCCCATGCGCATGCGCGACTTCTTTGACCTGAGGGAACTCTTTGACCAAGGATTGACGGTAGCGCTCGTGGAAATGATCTAACTCAATGGAGCGACCAGCCGTCAGCAAATCTCCCTTGAGAAGAGCTGCGATAGCCACGTTGGCAACACTACTAGCAGCAACGGCCTCTTTGTAGGACCATTCTTTCGGTAAGACATTGCGACTATCACTGGTCTTCAATTGGTAGCTCGGTACAAAAGCGACCAGGTCACAGCTTGGGAAGTTGGCTGTCACATATTGGACATCTTCACCGATGTAGCTAGCAATGACCATATTCCCAAAGATAGCTGGAGCTACATTATCCGGGTGCCCTTCGATCTTGGTTGCAATGCGTAATTTCTCAGCATCTGACAGTTTGAGATCAGCTAATTGGTTGGCCAATTCAATTCCTGCGACAATGACAGAACTAGAAGAACCAAGACCACGCGCCAAAGGCACTTCACTGGTCATCTTGATCCGATGAGGCTGCATATCAGTTGAGATAGAAAGGGCAGTTGAGAGCAAGAGATTCTTCTCATCTGTCGGAATCCCTGCTCCTAGATCATGCTCAATGACCCAAGCATCTGCTGGTTCAAGCACTTCAATGGTCAAATAGCGAGTCACGGCAATCCCAACAGAATCAAAACCGGGCCCTACATTGGCACTGGTTGCTGGAACAATAATCTTCATGCTTATTCTCCCAAAACTTTAAAGGTATTCAAGAGTTCGAAATTCGGCTCTGAATTCAGTTTTTCAACCAAGTTCTTGAATTGGGTTTGGTTGACTTGGTGGGTAATGATGACCACACTTGCAAATTGACCATCTGAGTCTTCTTGGAGAATTTGCTTGAAGGAAGCTCCTTCTGCATTAAAGATCTCTGCAAGACGCAAGATTTGACCAGTCGCATCTGGTGCCTTGATGGAGAAGTAATAATTGTTCTTCACATCTTCTGGTTTGGCCAATTGAAGAGGACGGCTGTATTCATTGAAGGCTTTGCCGATCGTTCCTTCTTTTAGTCGACGAACAATGCGAACGAGGTCGGCTACAACGCTTGTAGCAGTTGGTTTTTGACCCGCACCAGGTCCATAGTACATAGACTCACCAATCCCGATCGATTCCACATAGACCGCGTTCATCACCCCGTTCACGCCTGCCAGTGGATGTTGTTTTGGAAGGAAGGTTGGTGTCACTTCTGCTGCGATCCCTGACTCTGTTTCAACGATGGAGCCAACCAGCTTAATCACATAACCAAGGCTTTGAGCGACCGATACATCTTGAGGAGTGATTTGGCTGATTCCCTTATGACCCACTTGGTCAAATTGGATGTTCATCCCAAAGGCAAATTGGCTCAAGATCACCATCTTATAGGCTGCATCGATTCCTTCAACGTCATTGGTTGGGTCACTTTCAGCGTAACCAAGGCGTTGCGCTTCTGCTAATGCATCTTCATAAGTCCAGCCTTCTTCGACCATCTTGGTCATCATGAAGTTAGAGGTCCCATTGACCACACCGAGAACCTTGGTAACCTTGTCAGAAGCCAGGGAATTCACCAAGGTGCGAAGAATTGGAATCCCACCCGCTACGGCAGCTTCATAATAGAGGGCGACATGGTGTTCCTTCGCAATCGCAAGCAACTCACTTCCATGAACAGCAAGAAGGTCTTTGTTAGCAGAAACCACGTGCTTCCCTGCTTCAAGCGCACGGGTGATGAAAGTCTTAGCCGGTTCGATCCGGCCCATCAATTCCACCACGATGGCAATCTCTTTGTCTTCGATGATCTCATCGACATTGATCACAAAGTTGTAATCATGACCTGCAGCTTGCAATTTTTCCTTCTCCGCATCATCACGAACCAATACCTTAGCAATCTCAATGTCATCATGAGCAGCCTGGGTGATTTTTTCGCTATTTTCTTTTAATAAAAATGGTACACCACTAGCAACGGTACCAAATCCTAGTAAGGCAATCTTTACAGACATCCTATGGTCTCCTTGAAATTTCTATAATAGCTCCATTATAACAAAAACTTGGCCATTTGACAGCCCATTGTCTTAAAAATTCTGAATCTTCATGCCACTCTTTCTCTCCTAGCTACTGTGAATCACTTAAGCGCATAGCCTTCTTTTCCGATCCCTTCAAATTTATGGTACAATAAAGAAAATGATGAAAACGGTGACACTATGAGTAAACGAAGAGTACCTAAAAAAATCAAAGCCCTATTAAAAATCAATGCTGTCCTGCTGGTTTGTATCTGTATCTGCAGTATTCTCTTAGTGAAACGGATCAGCCAGCTCAATGCAGCTAATGGAACGAGCAGTCTGACAACCTCTCTCGATGACAATAGTTCATCTATCGAGTGGGTTAAAACCAAGAAAGATCCAAAAGTTCCCATCCTCATGTACCACTCCGTGCACAATATGGCAGAGTCTGAAGCCGCCAATGCCAATCTGATTGTCGATCCTAAGACGTTTGAAAGCCATCTTAAGGCTTTGAAAAAGGCTGGCTACTACACTCTGACTCCTAAGGAAGCCTATCGGGTCCTCGTACAGCACGAAATCCCCAAAGGTAAGAAAATTGTCTGGTTGACCTTTGATGATGGAGTGGAAGACTTCTATACGATCGTCTACCCTCTTCTCAAAAAATACAAGATGACCGCTACCAACAATATCATCACGGACTTTACCAAAAATGAAAGGGAAAACGTCCTGACCTTTGATCAAATCAAAGAGATGAAAAAAGCTGGAGTAACCTTCGAAAGCCATACGGTCAATCATCCAGACCTAGCCAACTCTAGCCTTGAGACTCAAAAGAATGAGCTCGTCGCTTCTAAACGCCTGCTGGATAAGGTGTTGGGACAAAATACCAGCGTTATCGTTTATCCATCCGGTCGCTACAGCCAAATCACGATCGACCAAGCCAAGAAAGCTGGCTACAAGCTGGGCCTCACCACTAATAATGGACTCGCCAGCTCCGCTGATGGCCTCTATTCCCTCAATCGAATCCGGATCCTCCCTACCACTACAGGAGAGGATCTCCTAGCCATGATGCAAGAATAAAGAAAGACCCCTGTCTGAAATCATTCAGACAGGGGGTTTTTGTTAGAGTTCCTTTTCTAGTTCATTTAGAAAGGTGATTAGAAATTGATGGCGACTTTCTGCCATTTGTTTGCCAGTCTCCGTGTTCATTTCATCTTTTAGAAGGAGCAACTTGTCATGGAAATGTTGGACGGTATCAGTAAGGGACCTCCCTTTGTGGCCACCATAGGAAAAAGTTCGCGCAATTCCTACAGCTCCTATCGCATCCAGGCGGTCTGCATCCTGGACAATCTTGCCTTCTAAGGTTTCTGGATGTTTACCGCGATTTTTGCTGAAAGAAACAGCATTGATAACTCGACAAATCCGGTCGATTTGGTTTTTAGGAGTATCGATCTCTTCTAGAAACGTGCGAGCATTCGCATTATTATCAGTTTGAAACAATTTATCATCATCAGCATCGTGAAGAAGAGCAGACAAGCCCACTATCTCCAGATCACATGGACCTTCTGCTTGTGCGATTCTCATAGCATTGCTATAGACGCGGAGGGTATGCGCCACATCATGGCCATCCGCTCGATCAGCAAATAAGCTTTTAACATACTGCTTAGCAGCAAGAATTCGTTCTTCGATCATCGTTCTTGTCCTTTGAATAATCTATGTATAGTTCTATCTATTCATTTAGGCTAGTTATGGAGAGGGTCAGTTTACTAAAAACCACCTCTCGGTGGTGATTACTTCTTCTTTTGTGGGAAGAGGGGGAGGCCAAGGGTCGCGATCTTCTCAGCGGGGATCTTCATGCCATCCTTGATCCATTTGGAGATCACAGAGACGATGGCGGAGCTCCAGAAAGAATTGAGGTAGGTGCCAGCGCCATTTGAAGTCTCACCATTTCGTTTTTCCAAAAAATCATAAACTGCCTTGGTCAAAAGGCGCTCGGAATTGTAATCAATGGCCAGGCTGATAATCTTGGCTTCTTTCTTGACCTCTTTAAATAGATAGAGCCAAACTTGGTAGAGATCTGTCTTGAGATTGAAACTATCCAATGACTTGGTAATCTTAGCAATACTGGACTGAAAGATAGACTCTAAAATATCCTCTTTAGAGCCATAATTGCGGTAAAAGGCCGCACGAGACACGCCAGCACGCCGCACTAGCTCAGAAATAGTGATCTTTTTCAGATCTTTATTCTCCAATAGTTGCAGGAGAGAAATTTCGATGGATTCACGAGTAATTGCATTGTTTTCTTGGTTAAATCGTTTAAGATTTTCCAAGGATTTCTCGGATATTTTTCTTTCTGCCATAACATTTACTTTCTAAGTGTCTCACCTGATAATATCTACTTTCATCACCATACACTTCATGATATAATTGTAAAAGAAGACAAACTACTTGTCAATGTACATTTTTATACAATTATGAGGTATGAACTGATGAAATGGAAAATTATTGCGGATTCAGGCTGTGACTACCGCTCTTTGGATCATCTGGCACCGGATACGGAGTTTGTCAGTGTTCCTTTGACCATCCAAGTGGGTGAGACCATCTACACAGATGACGCCCAACTCAATATCGATCAGATGATGGAGGAAATGTATGCGACTACGACTGCTTCTAAGTCTGCCTGTCCAAGCCCAGATGACTACATGAGGTCTTTTGAAGGGGCGGATAATATCGTCGTTATCACCATTACAGGAACCCTTTCTGGTAGCTACAATAGTGCTGAGGTAGCCAAGAAGATTTATCTGGAAGAGCACCCAAATACCAATATTCACGTCATTAATAGCTTGTCAGCTGGGGGCGAGGTGGACCTGATCGTTCGCAAGCTCAACCAGTTGGTTGCTGAAGACCTTGACTTTGAGCAAGTGGTCCAAGTCATCACCAAATACCAAGAAAAAACCAAGTTGCTCTTTGTATTAGCGAAAGTCGATAATCTGGTCAAGAATGGGCGTCTCAGCAAATTGATCGGGGCTGTCGTCGGACTCCTCAATATCCGTATGGTCGGTGAAGCTAGTAAGACGGGTACCCTTGAGTTACTCCAAAAAGCACGGGGGCAAAAGAAAGCGATCAAGGCTGCTGTTGAGGAATTGCTCAAGGCAGGTTATGCTGGCGGACATATTACCATCGCCCACCGTAACAATGAAAAATTTATCGAGCAATTCTCTGAATTGGTTCGTGAGAAATTTGCCCATGCAGCTATCGAAGTCCTCCCTACTTCTGGACTTTGTAGTTTCTACGCCGAAGAAGGCGGACTCCTCATGGGATATGAGATTTAAGTTAGCACTAAAAAGAGGCTGGGACAAAAGTCCTAGCCTCTCAATTGTCTTTGGATTGTCGAGCAAGACGCAGTGGTTGAGTGGACTCTACTACGCTGATTTCATCAGCTTTTACAGCCCTACTCAACTGTGCGGAGGTGGGACGACGAAATCGAATTCTAACGAATGACCGATTTCTGTCCCACTCTCTCTTTTTATTCTCCGATCTCTTGGTAGAGAGTGCGGATTTTTTTGCGGTAGATGGTAGAACTGATCCCAGCTCCGATTAGCAGGATGACACTATAAAGGATCACAGCCAGCAAGGTGCTGACGGAATGATAAGTCCAAATGAAGCTGACAATAATCAAGAGAAACATCACAAAGATGAAGACAATCAGTAGAATAGACTGAAGGACGGCATTCCCACGATGACGGCTCATCAACTCTGTGATATTGGTCCAATTGGTGCTAAAATTTTGAAAATCTTTGACATAGTCTCGAATACAGATCGGAATGGTTGTTACGACCCAGATCAGCAACATGGCAAGGATGCCCAAGGGATGCACACCAAAATAGAAACAAACGCCAAGCAAAAGAATGACAGGAAGGATGGATTGCACCAGATAGAGCAACCAAAACTTCAGGAAGAGATAGCGCTTGAAATCAATAGGGAGGGATCTCAAGTACTCAAAATTTTCACGCTCTAGGGAAATACCGATACTGGTCAAGCCTCCAAAACTATTGAAAACACCGATCAAGAAGGCAACCAGAGCCAGTGGGACGAGGTACTGGGGCGTTAAGTAAGGACTCATTCCTCCGATATTTTTGGATGCTCCTACTGCTCCACTAAGTAAGAAAATATAAGGCAGAATGCTCATCATCAAGAGGACTTGCATCATGAGGGTACCATCAAGCAAGAGTCTGCGATGATACTGAATGACAAATCGTCTAAAGGAGTCTTTCTGACCCACATGGATCGCTCTCACGCGCTCTTTGACGGTTTGGTTGGTCGCAACTGCAAGGGCTGCATCATAGAATCGTGGGATGACAATTTTGCGAACAAGGCCGATCAAGACCAACAGCACCGCGATCCAGCCCAAGACGCCAAGGATCGCTCCTCCATCAAAAGGATGGAGGATAAACTGATGAAAGGCAAGCAAAGGCGGAAAAAGAATGGGAATATCCGCTCCACCCGACATCTCTACCCGGTGAGTTTGGACTAGATTTAGATAAAGATAAGCGCCTAGACTAAGGAGGGAACCGATACCGATCATGATGTTGGAGACCAAGGTCGTGTGTTTTTTGAAAAAGAGGGTCTTAGTGATCAGATGGGAGAGGATGATCGTCGCTAAAAAGAGAACGGCTAAGAGAATCAAAGCACAAAAGATTCCCAGCAGGATGCCTAACGGATTGAAACCACCTGCTTGCACAGGGAGGATCAAAAAATAGCTGATCAAGGGAAGGACCGCCATAAGGAGGGTCAGGATGACCGAGATACTCTTTCCTGCAATGACTTCCGCATCTGAAAAGGCATAAGGCCGGTAAAACTGCAGGTCCTTGCTTTCATAAAAGACATTGTAAAAACTCATAAAGCCTTGGGAAATGGTCATCAAGGAAAAGAGGGCCACCATATTGACAAAGAAAGCTGGTTGGTTGACAAAATCATAGACACTAAAGAGCAAGCCAAACAAGACGAAATAGAAAAAACCTAAAGTGAGATAGTTGAGCACCGATTTGCGGGCAACATTGAGTTTGACGTCCGGTTTTTTGGCCTGTTTGGCACGTAATCTTGCGATCTGAGCGGGCTGACTGGCATAGATGATATTGACATTGACCAGCTGTTGGATGATCTTAAGACGCATGATCGCCACCTTCTTCCTTCCGCCCCGCTAAACTGAGATAGATACTTTCCAGACTTTGTTCTGGGTGTTGGCTCTTTAATTCCTCGATCGTCCCATAGAAAATGAGATTTCCCTTTTTCAGAATAGCAATTTTATCACAGAGTTGTTCGGCCACTTCTAAGACGTGGGTAGAGAAAATAACGGTCTTTCCGCGATCCGCATGCTGCCGCATCATTTGTTTTAAATCGTAAGAGGCCTGTGGATCCAAACCGGTCATCGGTTCATCCAAGACCCAGATATCTGGATCTGACAAAAGGGCCGCAATGACAAAGACCTTCTGGCGCATCCCATGTGAAAAGGATTCAATCACTTCATAGCGGTGGCTCTGAAAATCAAAGATCCGGAGAAGCTCCTCCAAGCGTTTATCACAGTCGTTCTGACTCATATCATAAGAGGTCGCAACCAACTCCCAGAATTCATTGGCTGTGAGACGCAAGAAAAGATCCGGTGAATCTGCCACATAACCGATCTTCTTTTTGATCGCAAGCCGATGGCTATAGAGGTCCTGACCGTCCACTTCAATCGTCCCAGTGGTTGGGGTGATGACACTGACCAGGCTCTTGATGGTTGTAGACTTACCGGCTCCATTGTGGCCAATCAGGCCGACAATTTGCCCATCTTCGATGGTCAGATCCAAGTGGTTGAGGGCAATGTGCCCATCGTAATCTTTGGTAACTCCGTGAAATGTAATCATGCTAACTCCTTGTGCGACCCTCATTGGGATCGTGTTTGTTTTCTATTATCATTAGAGATCATCGAAATGGTAGAGCAATTCTAGTAAATAGGTTGGAATGGTTTCCAAGAAGTCTTCTTGGTAGACCCGCTCTCCTCGCTTATGCAATTCTTTACCCCAGGGCCCGAGATTGATCGCTGGTACCTGAATTTGAGTAATTTTTTCCAGATCCAGATCATAAATTTGAGCCGGAGTGGCGAGGCTATCTAGGACAACTTGATAAGAGGCCACATCCTTTTCCAAGGCACAATAGCTGGTGTCGTTAATTCCCATAAAGTATTCTTCGACTTTTAAGCTATAGCCTCTTTGGTCCAGATACTGGCGGTAATCTGCGATCAGGGACTCGATTTTGAGATCGGTATTGTCCAAAAAGCGGCAATTCATGGAAGGATAATAGGGGGGTGCAAAGCCAATGACCACCATAGGATCCTTATCTCCGAGAAACTCTAGGAGTCGCTGGATTTGCTGGATTGCAAGGCTCTGGTAGCTGATCCCATTACGAAAATCGTATTCCGCTTTTTGGTTAGAAACTTCCCTAAAGGCTTGGTAGCCTTCTATGCCTTGGCATCGTTCCTCTAGCTCTTGATAGGTGATGACTTTTGGCCTTGCAATCATATGATCTTGGCCGGCCTGATCCTGCAAGTGTTCATACTTCTCGTAAAAGGCATCCAAGGCCTCCTGACTAAGCTCATCAATCCGCTCTAGGAGTTCTTGGGGTGTTTTCTTCAAATGAAGAACACTAAAATAACCAGCCGCATAAAGCACGGTCGATACATCGTACTGCTCCTTCAAATCTCTTAGATAGGACCAAGAAGGAAGGGGAGACGTTTCTCCCAAGGCCTGATCTGCCAGATCGGGATGAAGATCTAGCTGGCTTGCGATGGCCACTAAGAGCGACAAGGCATTGATCCCTTTAAGAGGCTCCTTCATATGGGACAAGACACCTTGCGCCACAACGACCGGCATAAGCTTCCCGACTGTGCCAATGTGAAGGACTTTTTCATTTTCTAGATCCGATTCAAAGGGTTCTGAATCCACTGCTAATACATAGTCCAGGTCAAATTCTTCCTGCAAATGAGTGAGTAAGCCTAGGGCTCCTCGCATCCCACGTGAATAGGATTCCTCGTCTCCAACAGAAAGATAGAGCAGATTGACCTGACCTCCTGAAGGATCTGCCGCATAGGCTTCTAGAACCCCCATTTGAAGGGCTAGGGCTGCTTTCATATCGCAAGATCCCCTGCCAAACTTCCATTGACCAGATGCTATATCAGCCTGCATATCTGGTCGCTGATCCAGTGTTTTCAAGGCTGCTGCTACTTTATCAGAATCGAGCGCGATTTCCGACAAATTTCCATAGTCTTCAAGATCGACTGTATCATGGTGGTGAAACAGGATAAGAGTTTTTTTCTTGCCTTTATCGACCAAGGCCCAATTGACCGACCGATGCAAGTGATCCTGTGGTACCTGATAGCGCCCAAAGTGGTCCGGATGTTCCTTAAAATAAGGAATCTGGGCAATCCGTTGATCTAGGTAAGCTTCGATACCTTGCTCTGTCTCCGTGTTGGTAAAGCTTGGAATAGCCAAGGCTTCAGTAAAAATCGTTTCGATGCAATCTCTATTCGTTTGTTTCACGTTCATAAGAATACTCCATTATCATAAATTTATAGAATATGGTCGTAAAATAACTAGGTGATACACCTATTATATCATTAAAAAACGAATTTATTCCGTTATTCAATAGATATTATTCTACATTACAGCGCAAACGTTTGTCCCATTTAACTATTTTTGGTAAAATAAGGACATTCACATGAAAGAAGAAATAACGATGGAAAATCAAACCTTAATGCAATATTTTGAGTGGTATTTGCCCGCTGATGGCAAGCACTGGACGCGTCTTGCTGAAGATGCGCAACACTTAGCAGATTTGGGCATTCGTAAAGTCTGGATGCCACCTGCCTTTAAAGCTACTTCTAACAATGACGTTGGGTACGGGGTCTATGACCTCTTTGATTTGGGCGAGTTCGACCAAAAAGGAACGGTTCGCACCAAATATGGCTTCAAAGAAGATTATCTTCAAGCCATCCAAGCCCTCAAAGATGCTGGGATTCAACCAATGGCCGATGTCGTTCTCAACCATAAAGCTGCAGCTGATGGCTTAGAGGAATTCGAGGTTGTTGAGGTCGATCCGATGGATCGAAACAAGGTTCTCACTGAGCCCTTCACCATTCAAGGATGGACTAAATTCACCTTTGATGGTCGAAATGGAGCCTATAATGACTTCCACTGGCATTGGTACCATTTCACCGGTACTGACTACGATGCTTCTCGTAATAAGAATGGGATCTACCAAATCCAAGGGGACAACAAAGGTTGGGCCCAGGAAGATCTGGTAGACAAGGAAAACGGAAACTACGATTACCTCATGTACGCCGATATCGATTTCAAACATCCCGAAGTTGTAGAAAATCTCGACCAATGGGCTGAATGGTTTATCGAAACGACTGGTGTAGAAGGCTTCCGTCTGGATGCAGTCAAGCACATTGACTCCTTCTTTATGAAAAATTTCATCCACAATATCACCAAAAAATATGGAGAAGATTTCTACGTCTTTGGTGAATTTTGGAATGGCGATACAGAAACCAACGATGAGTACTTGGAAAGTATTGACTACTTATACGACTTGATCGATGTGGCCCTCCACCAAAATCTCTTCCGGGCTGGACAAGAAGGCTCAGATTACGACCTTCGAACGATTTTTGATGGTACACTGGCCTTGAACCATCCTGAAGAGGCTGTCACCTTTGTGGACAACCATGACACCCAACGAGGGCAAGCCTTGGAATCTACGATTGAGGAATGGTTTAAACCTGCTGCCTATGCCTTGATCTTGCTTCGTGAAGCTGGTTTGCCATGTGTCTTTTATGGGGACTACTACGGTATCGAGGGAGATCATGCTCAAGAATCTTTCCAAGAAGTCCTCGATCGTCTCTTGTGGATCCGGAAGGATCTTGCCTATGGTGAGCAAACCGACTACTTCGATGATCCCAATTGCATCGGTTGGACACGCTCTGGAACTGAAGAATCTGCACCAATTGCGTGCTTGCTTTCAAATAGCCAAGCAACCACTAAGACTATGGAGATCGGGTCAGAATACGCTGGTCTCACCTACCACGACGCCTTAGGAAACTGTGATGAAACCGTGCAAGTTCAGGAAGATGGTACTGCTGAATTCCCAGTCGCAGAACGCTCCGTTAGTGTTTGGGTAGCCCAAGATACAGAGGGCGAATAAGAATAAAATACGAAACTCTCCTAAAATCTAATAGATCTTAGGAGAGTTTTTTATACTCGTTTTATAGCAATTCTATTTTCTTTTTGGTATACAAAAAAGGCCGGCATTACTGATTTACAAAGAAGTAAACAGGATCAAAAAACTCGTTTTCCAGTTTGGAAAACGAGTTTTCTTTTTAGCTCAATTCTGCAATGATTTCTTTTAATTGGGCTTTCGTATGAACACCAGCCACTTGTTTGACGACTTGGCCGTCTTTTTTAAAGAGAAGAGTCGGGATCGACATAATACCGAATTGACGAGCTGTGTTTGGATTTTCATCAACATCCAACTTACAGATCTTCAAATCATCTTCATGGACTTCTTCTGCTAACTGATCCAAGATCGGTGCTTGCATACGACATGGACCACACCAAGTTGCCCAAAAGTCAATCAAGACAAGGCCTTGGCTGGTTTCTTGTTCAAAGGTTGCATCTGTGATTACGTGTGCCATATTTCCTCCTTTTTCAGTAGGGACTACTGATTCTGCATTTCTACTTTTATTTTACACTAAATGATGCCATTTTAGAAATATTTGCTACGAGCTTCAAGTAAAAAACACCGCAAGTGTTTGCGATGCTTTCCTTCTTCTTAGTGCTTTGACAAGTCACTTTTAGCTCTCTCGAGCTCCAAGCGAATCTGGTCAAATCCTGTTCCACCAAGGGAATTCCGTTTTTGAACGGCAGTCTCTGGTTGTAAGACTTGGTAAATATCTTCTTCAATTAATGAAGAAACTTCCTGATAGCGTGTTATAGGAATGTCCTGCAAATAAAGTCCATTTTTAGTACATTCAAGGATCAATTTGCCGACAATCTCATGCGCTTTTCGGAAAGGAATTCCTTTTTTTGCGAGGTAATCTGCTAATTCTGTCGCATTTGAAAAATCCTTTTGAGTCGACGTTAGCATCCGATCCTTATTGACGGTCATCGTAGATAGCATTCCTGCCATGATATCAAGGGACTTCTGGATGGTGTCGACCGTATCAAACATCCCTTCCTTGTCTTCCTGCAAGTCCTTATTGTAGGCAAGTGGCAAGGATTTCATAATGGTCAAGAGTCCCATCAGATGGCCATAGATCCGTCCGCTCTTGCCTCTGATCAATTCAGCCATATCTGGATTTTTCTTTTGTGGCATGATCGAAGATCCGGTACTAAAGGTGTCTGATAGGCTGACAAATCCGTACTCATAACTGCACCAATTGATCAACTCTTCGCAAAAGCGAGAGAGATGCATGATCAAGATACTGCTATTGGATAAAAACTCAAGGATAAAGTCACGATCACTGACAGCATCCAGTGAATTGTGGTAAATCCCCTTAAAGCCCATCAAATCTGCTGAAAGTTGGCGATCAATTGGGAAGGTCGTCCCAGCCAGTGCTGCTGCTCCAAGTGGGGAAAGATCCGTATGCTCCATATTAAAGTCAAAACGTTGACTATCCCGGGTAAACATTTGGTAGTAGGCCAAAAGGTGATGGGCAAAACTGATGGGTTGGGCGTGTTGCAAGTGTGTATAGCCAGGCATGATGGTTTCAACATTCTCTTCAGCCAGTGTCACTAAAACCTGACGGAGATGCAACAACTTCTGATCAATCAGCCGCAACTGATCCTTCAGATAGAGATGCATATCTGTCGCCACCTGATCGTTTCGAGAACGGGCTGTATGCAGTTTCCCTGCTACTGGACCAATCTCTTCTGTCAACAGAGCCTCCATATTCATATGGATATCCTCATTTCGCACATCAAACTGTAATTCACCAGCCTCATAACGTGCCAATAAAGTCTCAAGCCCTGCCTCAATAGCCTTGGCTTCCTCTTGGGTGAGAATCCCAGTCTGACCTAGCATCTTGACATGGGCCAAGCTACCTTTTAGGTCGTAAGGAGCAAGCCGGTAGTCAAAACCGATACTAGCCCCAAATTCTTCTACCCAATCTTCTAAAGCAGCTTCAAAGCGTCCGCCCCATAATTTATGGTTTGTCATAGTAGATCCTTTCTACTTTTCTAGATGTGCCTGTACTTCGGCATGCACCTTCGATGGCAAGCCCCAGAGTTTGATAAAGCCAACTGCTGCATCTTGATCAAACGTATCTGCACTCGTGTAAGTTGCGAGATTTTCATCATAAAGTGAATTGTTAGACTTCCGGGCCACCACTGTAGCAGTTCCTTTATACAATTTCACTTTGGCTGTTCCATTAACAACTTTTTGTGTCTGTTTCAGATAAGCAATTAGAGCCTCTGTGGCAGGGTTAAACCAAAGACCATTGTAAATAAGGTTTGACAGTTCATTTTCAATGATTGGTTTAAAGTGTGCTAATTCTCTGACTTGGGTCAAATCTTCAATATCTTTATGGGCAGCTAGAAGAGTGATAGCACCTGGACATTCGTAAATCTCACGTGATTTGATTCCGACCAACCGATTTTCAACGTGGTCGATCCGACCAACTCCGTGGGCACCTGCCAGATCATTCAATTTCAGAATCAACTCTGACAATTTCATCTTCTTACCATCCAAGGCCACGGGAACCCCTTCTTCGAAATCAATATCCACAAAAAGTGGCGTATCTGGAGCCTTTTCTGGCGCTACAGTCAAATCATAGGCATCTTCTGGCGCTTGATTCCATGGGTTTTCCAAAATACCACATTCATTGGCCCGCCCCCAAAGGTTTTGGTCCACCGAATAAGGAGAATCTAAATCAGCTGGAATTGGCACACCATTTTCTTTGGCATAATTGATTTCTTCCTCACGTGACCACTTCCATTCCCGAACAGGGGCAATCACCTTGAGGTTTGGATCAAGTGATGCAATTGACAGTTCAAAACGAACTTGGTCATTCCCTTTTCCGGTACAGCCATGAGCAATGGTGGTGGCACCCGTTTGATGAGCAATTTCGACTAATTTCTTAGAAATCAATGGTCGGCTCAAAGCGGACACAAGAGGGTATTTTTGTTCGTAGAAGGTGTGTCCTTGTAGCGCAACCAAGACATAGTCTTCAGCAAACTCGTCTTTGACATCAATCACATGCGATTCAATCGCACCAACCTTCAAGGCCTTATCGTGAATAAAACTCAGATCTTTTCCTTCACCGACATCCATACAGACAGCAACGACATCATAATCCTTCTTTAACCATGTGATAGCCACCGATGTGTCCAAACCACCCGAATAAGCAAGTATTACTTTTTCTTTCACCATAAGATTTCCTCTACCTTCTATGAATATACTGTTATCTATTCTACTCCTTAAAGTAGGAGAAGTCAAGGAAAATTTAATAAATATTTAATATCTAA
>OFDA01000395.1_pt1 | contig 15417 bp, 18 predicted proteins | sample 1520921 | NCBI WGS metagenome assembly OFDA01 (sample SAMEA2699028, study PRJEB24076) | metagenome
TATTAAAACACTTTCTAGCCGGAAACTTCCGGTCAATGATAAAGTGCTTGCTTTTGTCGTAAAAGATACGGCAGATGGCACGCTACAAGCTATTTCAGACTTTGAAAGCATTATTAGTGAAATCAAGTCTGAATACACACAATCAGAACCTCCAGCAGTAAGTACGGCTTTTGGTGGTTCTAAAACTCAATCAAGCGGAGATATCTTCCGCAACTCAAGAATTATCTAAAGGAGATTTTTAAATGACAGTACAAACTTTTAACCCTGCAAAAGTCCTTGTTTCTGAGAAAACAGACGGGACACTTTACACAGAATTTACAGACATCATCATGAAAGAAGTTGCTCAAAACTCACTTGTAATGCAACTTGGTAAGTATCATGAAATGGACGGAAAACAAGAAAAAACTGTTTACGTTCAAACAGACGGAGTTTCAGCTTACTGGGTAAATGAAACCGAAAAAATCAAGACTGACAAACCTGAAATCGTACCAGTCAAACTTCGTGCTAAGAAACTTGGTATTATCTTGGTTGCATCTCGTGAAGTTCTCAACTACACATGGGAAAAATTCTTTGAAGACATGAAACCTCAAATCGTAGAAGCGTTCTACACTAAAATTGACGAAGCTGGTTTGCTTGGCCATGAAACACCATTTGCTAACTCAGTTGCGAACGCTGCTAAAACAGCAACTAAAGTCATTACTGGACCAGTAACTTATGAAAATATCTTGAAACTGGAAGACAAGCTTTTGGATGATGATATCGAAATCAACGCATTCGTATCTCGTGCTTCTAACCGTTCAGCACTTCGTGATGCTCGTGACGGCGACAAGAAGACCATTTATGACAAAGAAGCTAACAAACTTGACGGTACAGTAGTCGTTGACATGAAATCTAAACAATTCAAGAAAGGTGACTTGCTCGCTGGTGACTTTGACAACCTTATTTATGGTGTTCCTTACAACATCAACTACAAGATTTCAGACGAAGGTCAAATCTCAACGATCCAAAACCAAGACGGTACACCAATCAACTTGTTTGAACAAGAAATGGTTGCAATTCGTTGCACAATGGACATTGCAGTCATGATTACTAAGGCTAACGCATTTGCTAAATTGACTGCTACGGCTGAAACCGTCTAATCAAGATTAGAAAGGGGAGTCAATGGCTTATATAGTAACTAAAAATATTATTGATACCAAAGACAGTAACCGCCTTTACGAAAAGGGTGAGGTGTTCCCTCGCCCTGATTTAAACGTAACAGATGCACGCATTAGATCGCTTTTGAAAAAAGGCGTTATCAAATCAGACGGGTCGCAAGGTGATATTGTCTTGCCTAAAGCTGAACCCGTTGAAGAAATCGAAGAAGAAGCAGGGGAATAATCATGGATAATGCCCAACTTGCTAAAATCAAGCGTCGGTTGGGTATTGACCTTGCCGACACAAAAGAAAATGACTTGTTAAATGACTTGGTTGAAGATGCTGAAAGCTACTTCAAATCTCTTACTGGTTCGGTATATATCGAATCTAAGTATAATTTCATGATTGAAAACGTTGTTTATAAACTTTACGGTCGTAAGGGTTCGGAAAGCGTGTCTAGTGAGACCGTAGATGGCTATTCAGTCACCTATCAAGACTTTGATAACCTATTCAAGCCTTACATGGCTATTTTGAATAAGGATTTTGGTCTTGACGGTTCGCAAAGGCAACGTGGAAAGGCGTTCTTTCTATGAAAACGCCACACAGAATTACGCTTGTAAGAGGGAAAGGCGTTGCTAAGTACAATCCAGAGACGGATACTTACGAAAGCCAAGCTGAACAATCTGAAACTGTACCATGCTTTGTGAATTTCATTCAAAAAAGTAAGGTTTTTGAGTTATACGGCAATCGTTCAGACGTTGTTATGATTTGCAGATTTCAGCAAGAACAAAAACCGTTCTTGTATGCAATCTATGACGGGTTCAAGTATGAATTGATTGATAGCGTAGAAGCCTCTAAAAGCGCCGTACGGCTCAAAAGGACGGTCAAGGTATAAATGGGCGCAAGTATTGAATGGCACGGCATAGAGAAGCTGACAAGCACGATTTACAACGCGCACCCTAAAGCGGTCGAACAATCTATCCAAGTATTGAAAAACAATGCTGAGAGAGGAAAGAATGTCGCTCGCAGTCTTGCACCTAAAGATACTGGTTTTTTAAAAGACCATATCAACGTTACTTATCACGGTATGGAAGCATGGATAACGGGTAGTGCATCTTATACGGGTTATCAAGAATACGGCACACGTTACATGGCTGGTAAACCACACTTTAGACCTATGCTTGAACAAATTACACCGGAATTTCAACAAGATATGACAAACGTAATGAAAGGAGTGTTTAAATGACACCTAATCATGATTTATTTAGAAAGATTTTTGCTGTCAGCGATGCAAGAGTTGATACATACGATTATTTGCCCGAAGCTGATACAAAATATCCGTTTGTTTATGTCGGAGAGAATAACGGTTCAGACACGCCCAATAACGACTTAATCGGTACAGCAAGGCAAACAGTCCACATTTACGGAATACGAGCGGATAGAGCCAAAATAGACAACATTTCGGCCTATCTTGAGAGTGTATTGAAGCATTTGAAAGACGGGTATGAGTATCATTTCAATCATTTAAAAACAGAAAAACAAGTCATTACAGATAACACAGATGTCCAGCCTTTATTACATATCGTGCTGGATTTTACTTTTAATTATACGAAAAAGGAGAAATAAATAAATGGCAGATTTAATTTTGGGGAAAGACGTTATTGCCTTTTTCCGTCGCTACGCAGACCGCACTAAACAAGACGCTGGTAAAGTACGCTTTCAATCTGAACTTTCTATCAAACAAGAAAAGAATGTAGAAAGCACAAAAACAAAAGACGGTGTCGTTAACTCTATTTCGGATGGCGAAACAAGTGGTGAGTTCAAATCGCTTGCTTACCGTGAAGATGGCGAAACGGTGAACATGTGGAAAGAGATGCGTAAATGGTTTACAGCAAACGATAAAATCGAGTGCTGGATTGTGGATCTTGGAAGCAAAAAAACAGAGGGTGGAGTTGATAAGTATGACGTAGAATACTATCAAGGCTATTTCAAGAGTTTTGAATTGTCAGCGCCATCAGATGATAAGGTTGAATTGTCTTATGAAGTTGCTATCAACGGAAATGGTATCTTGCATACTGACAAGTTGACTGAATCACAAAAACAAGCAGTCGCAAGTGCACAATACGACTACCACACGCTTGAGAAAGAAACTGCAAGCGCTGGTGCTTCAGTCTAAAACAGAAAACGGTATTTATGAGGGCATTCATTTGCCCTTTATTTTTTTACTTAAAGGAGAAAACAGATGATTTTAAAAATTGGAGAACGTGACTACACTTTGCGCTTTGGTCTTGGCTTTCTACGTGAAATGAATAAGCTTCATTCAGCAGAATTGGAAGGTGTTAAGACTGGTTATGGCGCAATGACCTTATTTAACGCAGGACAAGCGCTTAACGACCCTATGGCATTCGTGGATATCATCAAGGCTGGTACAGTTACCGAAGCACAAAAGCCAAGCAATGAAGCGATTGAAAAATATCTTGAAGATTTACTTGCAAAAGACGAGTACGACAAGACAATCAATGAAATTGTGGCAGAGTTAAAAGCGTCACCCCTACTCAAAAAAGCCATGAACCTAGTAGAGTAAGGGAAGAACAAGGTTCAGACTTTGGCTATGATGAAGCAATAGCTTTACTCATAGCAAGACATAACATGACCTTTTTAGAGGCTTCAAGGACTACGCTTGAAGAATTTGAAATCTATAACAAAGCCTATCTTATTCAGCAAGAGGATATGCGTTACCATTCAGCTATTCAAGCGTGGTTTAATCAAACTGTTCAAGCTACCAAAGGAAAAGGCAAAAGCGCAAGGTCAGCTTATAAGACGTTTGACGATTTTTATAATCACAAAGAAGAGTTTGATAAGATTTTTAGAAAAGAAGATATCAAACAGGTTAACAATCAACGGTTAAGTCTCGCTGATAGAAACAGAAGACTTAATCAATCTATGAATGAAAGGGGGTAACGAATGGGAGCAAATTTTGACGTTACCGCCGTGTTAAAAGCCAACGTAACAGATTTTTCTAGTGGGCTAAAAGAGGCGCAGACGTCTATCCAAAACCTCAAATCGCAGACATCGGCAAGCCTTGATAAGATAAGCGATAGTCTTTCATCTTTTGGTGCTTCGGCCATGAAACTTGGTGCTGGTCTGACAGCGGGATTGACTGCTCCAGCAGTTGCTGGGGTTACTAAAATCATCAAATCTTATGCTGACCTTGAGCAAAGCCTCGGTGGTGTTGAAACGCTTTTTAAAGATAACGGTACAAGTGTTATCGGACTTGCTAAAAAGTACAATATCACGGCACAAGAAGCTCAGAATTTGTACGACACAATGGAATCTAAAGGCGCAAGTGTTATCTCAAACGCAAACAAAGCTTTTAAAACTGCTGGTGTGTCAGCGAATGACTATATGCAACAAGTAACGTCATTCTCTGCAACCTTGCTACAAGGTTTAGGTGGAGATACAGAGAAAGCTGCACAGTACGCTGATAAAGCACTCGTCCAAATGGCAGATAACGCCAACAAAATGGGTACTAATATGTCCGATATCCAAAACGCTTACCAAGGTTTTGCGAAGGACAATTATACGATGTTAGATAACCTTAAACTTGGTTATGGTGGTACTGCGAGCGAAATGGCTCGTCTCGTTAACGATTCTGGCGTTTTGAATGGGGCTTTTACTGCAACGGCTGAGAACGTGAAGGATATTCCATTCCATACGCTCATTGAAGCTATCGGAATCACTCAAGACAAGTTAGGAATTACTGGAACGACTGCTAAAGAAGCAAGCGAGACCGTTTCGGGTTCATTTTATGCAATGAAAGCAGCAGTAGAGAACTTCGCAGCAGGTCTTGGAAATGAAGAAGCTGACATTGCTGGTTTAATGGATGATTTAAAAGACACGTTCTTAACATTTAAAGACAATGTAGTCCGTGTTTTGCTCACAATCTGGGATAACTTACCGATTGAGCCTTGGCAAAAGTGGACAGGTTTAATTGTGACCTTATCTGGACCAGCGTTGATTGCTATCGGGTCAGTCGCTTCTGGAATTGCTAAGATGATTACAGTTTTTAAAGTGATAGGCGGGGCAATTTCTAGTCTATCAAGCCTTTTCTCAGTGGCAGAGGGTGGAAGTAGCATCTTCAGCGCACTCGCTGGAGCATTAGGAGCGGTAAGTAGTACCGTTCTAATTATCATCGCAGTAGTTGCAGCACTGATTGCCGTTTTGGTTGGTGTGTATAACACTAGCGAAGACTTTAGAAACAAGGTCAATGCAGCATGGGAAGCGGTTAAAAATACTGTTACTAGCGCAGTGCAAGAAGTCGTTTCGTTCGTAAGCGATATCTGGGGCAGAATGACTTCGTGGTGGGAAGAAAACCACGAGTTGATCGAAAGTGTAGCGACTAAGGTCTGGAACCAAATCAAGACAATAGTCGAGAATGTGACCAACTTCCTAGCGCCTATCATTGAAGCGACATGGAACGGTATTGTGACTACCGTTGGCTCAGCGTGGAATATCATTAAAACGGTTATCGGTGGAAGTTTAGACGCTATTTTGGCTATTATCAAGGCAGTTTTGCAGATCATTGACGGTGACTGGTCAGGAGCATGGGAAACGCTCAAGAATGCAGCAGCTACTAACTTTGAGAATGCTAAACAACTACTTGTAGCAATCTGGGACGGTATCGTTCAGTTCTTTGCTTCTGGGTTGGCTTGGCTTCAAGCTATCTGGGATGCAACATGGAGCGTTTTAAGCGTTGTTATAACTCCAATCTGGGATTTTATCAAGAGTATCATTGATACAGGTATGAACGCTATCAATTTAGTTATTAGTACGACTTTGACAACCATTCAAACGCTTTGGGATACTGCTTGGAATGCTATCGTGGCATTTATTGAACCAATCTGGACAAGAATTTCAACCACGATTACAACAGTTTTGACTTCAATCTGGACGTTTATCCAGTCAGCAATGACTGTTATCGGTACAATATTTAGTTCAGCGTGGGATATTATCCAAGCTACATTTGCAGCAGTCTTACTTACTATCTATGGACTTGTTACTGGTAACTTTGACTTAGTGAAAGAAGCTATTTCAAACGCTTGGACGATTATTCAAGCTAAAACCAATGAAATTTGGACTGCAATCACAACTTTCTTGTCAGGAATTTGGGAAAACATCAAGTCAGCAGTCATGGGCGCTTGGGAAAACGTTAAATCAACGATTTCAAATGCTATTGAAACGACAAAACAGACGATTATGAACGTCTGGAACAATATTGTTTCATATTTAATCGGTGTTTTGGAAAATATCAAGTCTAGCATTATGAATGCTTGGCAAAATGTAAAAAATGCCGTGTCAAATGCAGTTGAAAACATCAAGAGCGCAGTCGTTAACGGCTGGAATAATTTAGTAAGCACAATTACAGGCGCTGGCCCTAGAATTGTCTCATCTGTTTCAAATAGTTTTAGCAATGCAGTATCACAAGCTAGAAGCTTTGTAAGCAATGCTATTAACGCTGGATACAATTTGATTATGGGCTTTGTAAATGGTGTCAGAAACGCAGCGGGTGCTCTTATCAACTCAGTTACGAGTGCGGTTAGTGGTGCTATTAACAGTGCTAAACGTTTGCTTGGTATTCACTCACCATCAAGGGTATTTAGACAGATTGGTGAATACACAGGCGAAGGTTTCACTATCGGTGTTGACGGTCAAGCTGGCGCAGTCATGAAATCAGTCGGAAACATGGCACAAGGGGCGATTGATGCGTTTACTGGTAAAGACCTAGCTGGAACATTGCAAGGCGAATTAAACGCGGTAGATGGCCAATTAGGACGTTTGACTGGTTATGATACGTCAGTAGATTTCAACGGCGGTACAATCACAGTTGGGCAACAATCTGCTGATATTGTTCTTAAAATGGGTAACACGACTTACAGAGCGTTTACTGAAGACATCACAAGTGCTCAAGAAATGGAATTGACTTTAGCAAGTTATTAGAAAGGTGAGATACCATGTATGGATATTCAAAATTAGAAAAGCATAATGACATCGTGGCTATTGAGCCTAGCGATAACATGAGCATTAACGGACGACCTATAAACGAGATTGTAGACGGTTATACGCAATTAACAGTGTCAGGTAGAGGTTTGATTGGCCAAGAGGTCAAAACGACCTCTATCGCTGGTCGTCGTGGTGTCTGGGTCGAAAATATTTCAGAACCTGAAAGGGTGCTAGAAATCAAGTATCAGCTTGAAGCCTCAACAAGTGAAGAACTTCGGGAACGATTTAATAAATTAAACAACTTGTTAAGAACCAAAGCGAATGGCTCACAAATGCTTGAAGTAACATTTAAGGATGAACCCGATTTTACTTACTACGCTATTTTAAACGGTGCTGACACAGTCGAAGAAAACAAGAATAATATTGTTAGTCGATTTTCTTTACTTGTTCCAGACGGATTTAAGAAATCACCGTTGAAAAGTTCTACTGGCATTGTCGAATTGACAGGCGCTTTTGAGGTCATGCCTGAAAAAATCGTAGTGACTACGAGTAAAACAACAGATACAGTCAGAATCACGAATGGAAGACAAACAATTTCATTTACTGGCGCTTATGATGCCAATCAAGATATTACAATCTTGTTTGAAACAGAGGAAGTGAAAGCCTTGTATAAGAACCGTAGCATTTTAAGTGAACTTGATTTGTTTAGCGACTTCGAGAATTTCAAAATCAGAGACCGTGACACCATCTCAGCTACGAATGCAACGGTTAAAGAAGTGAAATGGAGGGATGAACGAAGATGATTTATTTGTTTGACAAGAACGAAAATCTAATAAAACTCGTCAAAAAAGATGCGATTAAGTCAGCCCTCCAAAAATTCACGTTAACGACTGAAAAATACGTGTCAGACCGCTTGACCGTTGAAATGAAAGATTTAACGGCGCAAGAATTAGAACAAGTGGAATATATGGCTATTCAGTCCATTGAAGACGCACATAAATTCCACTTCTTCTATATTGCTCAAAAGATTTCAAACCAAACCTTGACGCTTATCGGTGTTCAGTCTGGTATTGAAGAATTGAGAAAGTCGGTAGTCTTAGACAAACGGCCTAATAATTCATTTGCTAGACCTGTTATTGATGAACTGCTTGCTGGTACGAACTGGCAAGCACGTTTTGTTAGTGAAACAAGTCAGCGTTCAACAAACTTCTACTACATTTCAACGTTTGAAGCCTTGAAAAAGGTCTGTCAAGTTTGGAATTTAGAAATGCAGTTCTTCGTTGAAATGAATGGCAATAAAATTGGCGCACGCTATATTGATTTCAAGCAACGAATAGGTGAAGCTACTGGTAAGCGTGTTGTTTATGGGCACAACGCTTTACAGATTTTGCAAGAAGTAGAGCGTACAAACTTATTCACGGCTTTAATTGGTCGCGGTAAGGGTGAAGAAGTCAGCGCACCAGCTAATGAAGGCGGACACGCTGGATATGGACGTAGAGTTACGTTTGAGGATATCGTTTGGGAGAAAGCTAAAGGCGCACCAGTTGACAAGCCAAGAGGACAGAAATATGTAGAACTCCCTGAAATGACTAAAAAGTACGGTATCAAGAACGCAGATGGTACAATGCGTGCTAAGATAGGCTTTGCAGTCTTTCAAGAAGAGGAAGATGCTAACGCACTTATTAGACGAACCTACGAGCAGTTAGTAAATGCAGCACGACCTCAGTTGACCTTAAAAACATCAACAGTCTATCTAAAAAATGTAAGCATTGGTGACACTATTCGTGTTGTACGACATGATAAGAAGCTAGATTATGATACCCGTATTTTTGAAATCACATTTAACCGTTTGAATAACGAATCAAGCGATATCAAACTGGGCGATAGGATTTCAGAAAACAACGAAGCTAAAATCCAAAATATCGCAAGTCAGAAAGCGGACGAGGTGATTTCAACTAGCTTTAATAATTTAATCAAAAACTTGCCTGACTTTTTACCAAGCGCTGATGGAATGAACAAGAACTGGTATGGTGCTAACGATCCGACTAAAGCGCACGCTGGAAAAGTAGCTATCAACGATATATGGTTCAAACCGAACCCTGAACATGAAGGCCAAACTATCATGCTACGCTGGACGGGTGAAGTTTGGGAAGAAGTCATCCGAAGCAATAGCAACCAAGAAATCATTGATGAGGTTAACCGTCAATTCGGAAACTTGATCAATTCAGCAGCTGACGAAGCTAAAGCAACAGCTGAAGAAGCTTTGCGAAAAGTTGGAGCGAGTTCAGCACTTGCTGAGGAAGCGAAGTATATCGCAGACCAAAATAGTGTTATATTCGCTGGACTTGCAGATAAAGTTAACAAGCAAGATGATAAACTAACAAGCGCTGTTACTGATTTAAAACGCTATTCGAGAGAAGAAACACAAAGCCAGATTGCTGCTGTCCGTGAAACAATCGCAAATGGATTTGTCGCAAAAAGCACCTACCTTGAAAACGTTGAAGGTATTAACCAACGCTTTGAAACTCTTAGACGAGATAACGAGGTTAAACTAGCTGAATACAAGCAAGGTATTGATGGACGTCTCACGACATTAGCTAGTCAGATCGCTGGAAATGTCACACAAGCAGATTTCCAGCGTGTCAGAGAGACCAGTCAGTTATATGAACGGATTTTGGGTACGACTGAGCAAGGCGTAGCTGATAATGCTTCAAGACTTGTTATGTCTAGCCAAATTTTTCAGACTGAAGTCGGGAAGTATTCGACAACGGGCGGACCGAATTTGCTCCGAAACTCACGAGCAGATGACGGTTTGAAATATTGGAATGGTGCTCCGAATGAATTTCAATTTAGAGAACACGAATTTTACATGAATGGCCAAAAGCGTATGTTCTTAATGGATAGTGGCGCAGTCGTCGGTAGTCCGCGGTTCATCTTCAAAAAGAATACTGATTACATGCTCAACATGCTAGCGTTTGACGCTAACACAGCCCGTTTTAGGGTCGAGTTAAGGAAACGCAAGAAAAACTCAGCCAACCAAGATTATGACGAAATCCAGACGATCTTTGATAAGACTGGAAACCCTGCTTTTAGCTCAGATAGAGCTTTAAAACGCTCTTTTAAGTTTAACACAGGCGATTTTGACAATGGCTATTTAGTGTTTATCTACGATGGCAATCCAAACGGTTGGTCTGGTCTATTTATGACCGAGTTGGACTTTTACGAAGGCTCTAGTGATCGTTTATGGCAACCAAGCCCAGACGACAGTCTAGTACCACTAGAAGCCGTCAAAACGCAAGTAACACAACTAAACAATAGTTGGTCAGTACGTAATCTCAACAGTGCTGGTGACGTGCTGGGTGCTATCAATTTAAACCCAGACGGTTCGGTTAAAATCAACGAGGGCTTGATATCAGTCGGAGAGAAGACTTATATCAAAGATGGCGTGATTAAAAAATCAATGATTGGCAATGCTCAAATTGGTACGGCTCACATCGGAGAGATTGATGCAAGTCAAGCTAGAATTATCAATATTTCAGCTAAAAACATTGTGACAGAAGGTCTTACTGCCAATATAATTAAAGGCGGTAAACTTTCCTCTCTAAACAATATTACTGATTTTGATTTGCAGACGGGATGGATTGATATGAATGGTTTTGGTGTAGGTATCAAGAACAGATTTCCAAACCGTCCATTACAATATTTGGTTTTCGGTGCTGGTAATATCAACGGTGTTGACGCTTCATATACAGCGTTGTTAAGTAATCGAAACGGGATACAACAGATAGACCACACATCCGCTGGTCTTCAAATCTGGAATGGACGCACAGGGGGTAAAGTTCAAAGTGCGATCAATATGTATGGTCAAAAAATAACATTTAACCAAAGCGCACAAGCTGGTCTTCGAGAAATTGCTATTGATACCAATACAAATAGTGTATATGGCATTGATGAAATCTACATTCAAAACGTACGTTTATCATATATATTAAACGATATTTACGATAATTTCAGAAATCTTGGAGCAGTTCCAGGCAATTATAGTCGTGGATATTATACAAACTGGCATTAAGGAAGGTAACACATGAACACAACAGATAAAATCATCAATGATTTAGGCGTTCAATTCGCAAACAAAACGATTGAATGCGCAAATTATAAGGCTCTTTATGAAGAAGCTCATAACAAACAGACTGAAACGCAAGCACAGCTTGAAAAAATAAACAAGGTCTTGCAGTCAAATGATGAGTTAAAGGCTCTATTTGATAAAGCAGCAGAAGAACAGAAAGAAGGATAAGACATGACTTTTACTATTGTTAACAAATACTTACAAGAAAACAACCGCACATTCGTAGCTATTCGTCAAGAAGCACCATATACGGCTTTTGACCGTGTGTTGATTGGTCACCGTGTGAACGATTCAGACGAAGATTTGATTAAGGCAGTTATCGCTCAAGTGACGACTGAGTTCAATCCAGCCGAGGGGGTGAAGAAACTTCAAGAAGATTTGCAAACACAAGCACAAGATTATGAAGCAAAACTGGCTCAAAAGGATGCTAAGATTGCAGAAGTTAAAGCAGTCGCAGACTGGGCGGTGCTTGCTCGTGTAACAGATGTAGAAAATCCACTCAATCCTATTGTATTCAAACGTGGTCTTGAATTGGTTGACCTTGGCCAGACAGGTAAGACTTACCAATCACAAGAAATTTTCACACTTGAAAATCCTAACTATGTTGAAAAATTCCAAGAAGGTAAGCGTGTCATGGTTCAAGTTAACGAGCCATTCACCTATCAAGGTGAAACGCTTGAACAGTTGGCTACACTTGAGCAAAACGGGAAGTTAGGTATCTGGAAGTGGACAGAACCGAAACCAGAAGCTAATGCAACGGCTGCTACACCTACCCCTGCTGCTAATTAGTAGGAGGTATTTATGCAAGATTTAGCATTTAGCGAATTGCTGGAGCACTTGAAAAATCTTTCATACAGTCCTTACATTCATTTCTTCTTTTGGCTCATGATTTTAGATATCGTGACGGGGTATATCAAGGCATTCAAGACTAAGCGATTTGATAGCAAGGTGGGGACAATGGGATTGATTAGACATTTCATTGTGTTCGTTGTTATCTTGCTTGTAGCTATGTATGCCCGTTCGCTTGGTTTTCGTAGCTTTGGGATTGCTTGGACTATGTTCTTCTCATTCAATTATCTATTTTCAGTGATTGAAAATTGGGAGATGATAGGACTAGCCTTTCCAGAAGTCTTGAAGCCTTATATCAATCAAATCAAGAAAGATAATGCAAGGAAATTAGGTCAATTCTTAATCAATATTGACCAGAAAGACAAAGTTGAATTAGAAATCAAAGAGGAAAATGATGATGAATAAAATTAACTGGAAACTACGTTTACAAAATAAAGTTACGCTTATCGCACTTTTGGGAGCGGTATTTCTTATGTCTCAACAATTCGGATTTGAAATTCCACAAAATATTCAAAACGGTGTGAATACATTTGTTTATATCTTGGTTCTTTTGGGAGTGGTTACTGATCCAACGACTGCCGGCATCACAGATAGTGACAGGGCGCTTGAATATCACGAGCCAAGCGAAGACTAGAAAAGGGAAGCCATAAGGCTTCCTTTTTATTTTGTATGAAAGGGGGCAACCTTTGAAGAAAATTATTAAACGGCAAGCGGGCGTTTGTGTTGACGTTCGAGACGGTCTGAATAAAGTCAAAGAAGAATTTTACAGTCACGATAAGAACAACGCTTATATCGAATTAAAGTTAAACGGTCTAAACGCTGAAAAAGTTATCGTTTTATTCAAGTTCAAAACAACTAATCGGCTTTTGGAAGTTGCGGGAACAGTCGAAAACAACCTTGTTTCTATTCCATTCGATACAGCTTTAATCACGACAGATGAAATCGTGGACGGGTTCGTTTACGCTGAAAAAATCGTACAATCGGCAGATATTTTAAAATTCTCTTTTGGGGTTCGTGTATCTGAAATTGACAAACATAGCGAATTGCCGGTTATTGAGAAAGACACAAAACGAATTGTGGCCTTGACGGATATTGTAACAAAAGCTGAACTAGAAGAAGCAATCAAAAATATTCATGTCGAGGGCTCAACGTTTGACGATTCGGAGATTATCCGACGTTTAGCGTTGCTAGAAGCTAAACCGCAGCCTGATACAAGTCAGTTTGCTACTAAAGAAGAATTACACAATATCTCACTAACGCCCGGCCCGAAAGGCGACAAGGGAGAAGCTGGGGAACGTGGACCAATAGGACCACAAGGCCCGCAAGGATTGACCGGCCCGCAAGGTTTACAAGGTATTCAAGGGCCTATTGGACCTAAAGGAGAAAACGGAGAGCGTGGACCACAAGGTGAGGCTGGACCTAAAGGAGCAGACGGACTTCAAGGGCCTATTGGCCCTCAAGGCTTGCAAGGCGAACGAGGTCAAGACGGGCAAAGGGGTGAACGTGGGGAACAAGGACCAATCGGACAAACTGGACCGGCTGGACCGCAAGGACCTATCGGGTTAACTGGTCCCAAAGGCGCTGACGGCGTGGGTATTCCGCAAAAATTGACCTTATCCGGAAACACGCTCATTTTGTCTGACGGTGGGGGAAGCGTAATGCTACCAAGTCAACCGGCATCAAACACACCCGCCGGACAAGTCAATCAGTATGAAATTCACGGGACTGGTATGCCAAACGGCAAGGTTACAGCACCAGTTGGAACTACTTACGTCGATACCGCTGTAACTAATGGCGCTTTGAAGTGGATTAAACGTTCAGGCACTAACAATCAAGGCTGGGAAGTCTTAACAGGTGACACTGGTTGGAGAACTCTTCCTATTGTTTCAAAACTAGGCTCATCATATTTAAAGGTACGCAGGAAAAATGACACTGTTATGTATCAATTCGGTGGGCTAAGCTGGGGTTGGTTCGGTGTTGTTCGCAGAGGTGGCGCTGGATATAGCCCACAAGGGAGCGATAAAGAAAGAAACTGTTATATCTTAGGATTGAGTGGAGTCCCTCTAGGTTTCAGGTCTGAGTCTAGTCTTATTGGCGGTATCTATAATGACAAAGGCACGCCTTATGGCACATGGTACTTGGGAGGCTATGGAGACAGTAACATGCTAAGATTTCAGTTTACTGACCCTGTGCCTACGGATAGAGACATTGGAGACATCCGAGTAAGTTCTATCTCTTACTTAACAAGCGAGCCTTGGCCTGGCGTTTTACCATAATATGAAAGGAAAAAATACAAATGACAATCAATATTGAAGATGCTATTGCATGGATGCGTGAACGAGAAGGACAAGTCTATTACAGTATGGAAGACCGTGACGGTCCTGATAGCTATGACTGTTCAAGTTCAGTATATTATGCTTTAAGAAGTGCTGGCGCTTCATCTGCTGGATGGGCAGTCAACACAGAGTATGAGCATGACTGGTTGGTTAACAATGGATACGAGTTGATCGCTGAAAACCAAGAATGGAACGCTCAGCGTGGTGATATCTTCATCTATGGAAGACGGGGATATTCAGCTGGTGCTGGTGGCCATACTGGTATGTTCGTTGACTCAGATAATATCATTCATTGTAACTACGCAAGAAATGGTATCACAGTCAACAATCATGATGCTATCTGGAATGCAGCAGGTCAACCTTACTTTTACGCTTACCGTTTGACAAATCCAGATGCTCAAGCTGAAGAAGTGAAGACTGGTTGGCAAAATAACGATACTGGCTATTGGTACGTACGTTCTAATGGCTCTTATCCTAAAGATGAGTTTGAAAAAATTGACGATACATGGTACTACTTCGATGAGAGTGGCTATATGCTTTCTGACAAATGGAAGAAACGCCCAGACGGAACATGGTACTACTTTGATAAGTCAGGGGCAATGGCTACCGACTGGAATAAAATCAACGGAAAATGGTATTATTTCAGTCGAGATGGCGCTATGGTTACTGGTTGGGTGAAATACTACGACAAGTGGTATTATCTTGATGCAGTCAATGGTGAGATGAAGTCAGATTGCTTCATTAAATACAACACTGGCTGGTACTTGCTACTTCCTGATGGTAGATTGGCTGATAAGCCTGAATTCGTGATTGAACCAGACGGCTTGATTACTACTAAATAAAATAGAAAGAACAAAAATTTAATTACACTTGACCGCTGGCAATCGCTGGCGGTTTTTTTTGTTTGCCTGAAAGTACTTTCTAAAATAAAAAAAGTTTAAATTTCTTTATCAAAATACTTGACGA
>OFDA01000405.1_pt1 | contig 15164 bp, 7 predicted proteins | sample 1520921 | NCBI WGS metagenome assembly OFDA01 (sample SAMEA2699028, study PRJEB24076) | metagenome
TCATTAAACCCCAGACAGGATTCTCCCTCATGATCTCCAAGACCGTCCTCTCTACGGCCGTCACACTTGCCTTATCCGCCGGCTTCGTCTCAGCTCAATCGAATGCAGCAGACGACGTCTTAACATCAAACATCAGCCAAGACTATACGATTGAGAAAGATGTTTCTGAGATGGTATTCAACATTACGCCTGGCAAAGTTGAACCAACTGGCGCCGACAAGAAGCTCTATGCATTCGGCAACGAAAATGCAGAGTCTCCGATGGTTGTCACCGTATTAAGCAAAGATATTACGGTGACGAACAACACAAAGACAGGAAAACCTATTGACGGAATTGGCGCAGTCCTCGGCGGCGCTAAATTTATCGGCAGCGGCGGCAAAGCCACGCTGATCTCAGAACTGGATGTGCTCAAAGATTTTCATAATGAAATCAGCGGATTCAATGATCTGACTCTTACTTCGCGCACATCCAACGCGATTTATTTCGGCGGGGACAGCTCAACGGCCAAATTATCTGCAAAGCACATCACATTGAATGGCAAAGTAAATGCCATATACATTTCTCAGGAAAATGGCACTTCGGCGAACAATGTGACGATTGACGGATTTGACAGCCTCGTAATGACGGGTGATAGTCGGTATGCAGTTAGGAATGTTGGTATTGCTAAGCAAGCTATTGCATTAACCGGCAACGAAAACAGCGCCATTACGCTCACTGGCGCCAGAGGCGCCATCGATACTGGCTACGAAGATATAGGAGAGCTGATTTGCAACGGCAGCGTCAGCGTCACTGCCGGCAAAGTCACGCTCGAAACCACCGGAATTACCGAGAAAGACAAACAAGAAGGAGACAAGAACACTGATTTCGGCATCGTTCATGTGCAGGGCGGCAGCGTCACGATCAACAGTGACGAACTCACTATTCGTCCTGCCGATTCCGCGACGGATTGGGATGCCAATGCCTTCAAGCTGACGAAGGGCGAGCTCAAGATCAACGGTACCGACGGCGAGTCTCCCTCAGTCATGAATGTACAGGGCGCGATCGATGCGAGCGGTTCAGCAAAGGCCGAGCTTAACTTCACCGGAGCTCAATCATCGCTCACGGGCAGGATCGCGAATGAAGCCGACAGCGTGAAAATCCTTTTCAGCGATGCTGCCGCCTGGAATGCCAAAGGAGCGAGCAAATCCAAGAACCTTACGGTCAGCTCGGGCGGCATAGTCAACCTCACCAATGGCACAAGCGCAGAAATTGAGGATCTCTCTATCAGCAACGGTATCGTCAGCCTCGAGCAAAAAGCTTCTCTCTCAGCCAAGAACCTTCGGGGTACAGGCGGCACTATTAATCTCTCCGTCTCCAGGAACAGCGGAGATGACGGGAAAATCACTTACGAGGCAGGCAGTTTTACGGCCGAAAACGTAGCAAACGACTGGACGGGTGCAAATATTCAGGTAACCGGCGTCACGGCCGATGACATCACGGATCTTGACGCCGAAGCGGCTGCAATTCTCACCCATGTCTGCGCCAATATCCGTGAGGGCGGCACGGCCACCATCGAAGGCGGCGACGTTCTCGGTGAAATCGAAATCACGACCGGAGCAGACGGCGCGATCAGCATCGGATCGGTTGGCGCGAGCGACAAAGTTGCCTCACTCTCCGACGGTCAGTCCATCGCGACCATGCAGTGGCGCCACGAAATGAATGATCTCACGAAGCGCATGGGTGAACTGCGCGACAGTCCTGCCGGCATTGGAGCTTGGGCGCGCCTCTATGGCTCTGAGCAGGAGTACGGGAAGAAGAATGTCACTTTGCGCAGCACCTCCGTCCAAGTGGGTGCGGACTATCAAATCGGCGAGTGGACTGTGGGCGGCGCTTTCAGCTACACGAACGGCTCAGTCGACTATGCCCAGGGATCAGGAGATGCGGACACATACGGTTTTGCAGCCTATGGTTCTTGGTTCGCTCAGAACGGCATGTTCCTTGACTTGATTGCCAAGTACTCGCGCCTTTCAAACGACTTCGAAATCGCAGATATGAAGGGCTCTATTGACAACAATGCCTATTCATTCTCGGCGGAGTTCGGCTGGCGCTTCGACCTCGCTAAGACTGTGTTCGTTGAGCCGCAGGTCGAACTGACGTACGGCCGCATTCTCGGTGACAATGCCACGGCTTCGAATCAAGTCCGCATTGAGCAAGAGGATTTTGACTCCCTGCTCGGCCGTGTAGGCCTGCGTGCCGGCTTCAAGTGCCCGAACGACCGCGGAACGGTTTATGTCCGTGTTTCCGGCGTGCATGACTTTAAGGGAGAATCCGACGTACGCTACTCGAGCAGCAAAGCCTCGACCACCGTGCACGACGACATTGGCGGCAGCTGGGCCGAGTATGCACTCGGAGCAAACGTGAACATCACGCCTTCGACCTACACTTATGTTGATCTCGAACGGACGTCCGGCAGTGATGTGAAGGAAAACTGGCGTTGGAACATTGGCTTGAGAACTGTGTTCTAAAGCCGCTTGATCTTTTAACTTACTTAAGCGCTGCTGCTTGTTTTTAACTTCACTTTGCAGCAAGGAACCAAAAGGCGCATCTGCCGAAGAAAGCAGATGCGCCTTTCGTCTGAAGATCTCTTATTCAAGAGAACCGATTAGTTCTTCGAGAAGGCCTCTTCAAAGCTCACCGGGAAGGCCTGATAGCCGCAGGTGTCCCAAAGCGTCAGATCAACAGCGAGCGACTTGTCGCCCCAGCGGTATTCGCAGATCCGCGGATGCAGGCGGCCGAGCTTGCCGGCCTTTTCAGGCGACGCACCCATACCGGCCGTTGACCAGAAGACAAGCATCGTGTCCTTGTCGTCCATGTACTTCGTGATGCCGGTAACCGGCGAGAAGTAGTCGTAGCCAAGGTCCTTGCCGACTTCCCAGAGCTGCTCGACCGTCATCTTCTTCTGGTCGATCTTGTAGACCACAGCGCGAGAGTACTTCATGGTCGGCAGCGGAGGCTGCTCCATGCCGCGGGCGTCGCCGTTGTCAAAGACCGAGAGGTAGATCACGTCCTTCGTTGACTTCGAGTCAATGCGCCAGGCCGTATGCTGCGTCCAGGACCAGTCAAAGCCGCCTTCGCACTGGCTGCCTTCGCACTTCAAAGGCTTGCCGTTCTTGTCGACCGGCGTGAGCACGCGCTCTGCGAGACCCTTCTTCCAGCCGACCGGCGAAGCGAGGATCCACTTCACCTGATGATCGCGGCCGATCTTCACGATACCCTGATGGCGCGCCGACAAAATAATCGAATCATCGGTCGGATCGTAGTCAATGGAATTGACGTGCGCCCAGTTGCGTCCCGGACCCGTACCCGGGATGTCGCCGAACTTGTCGCTCTTATCCATATTGGCGAGGTCCGCAGCCGAAAGCGTATGACCGGCCTTCGCAGGATCGATGTTGAGGCACACGGCCCCCTGATCAAGCGCCTTAATGAGCGTGTCGCGATACGGATCGAGAATGTCATAGAGACGGAAATCATCAACCACGCCGCCGTCAGGATCCACTTCAATAATCACGTCGCGAACGGTATGGACGCGCTTGTCGTCCCCGCGGCGATAGTCAGCCATCGAGACGCGCAGGAAGCTGTGGCCATTCTCGGCATTGTCATAAGCATGCGAGAAGTCAGCATACGTGGGCGGAAGCTTGCGGTTGAAAATTTCGCGGCCCATCAGGTCATACTTGACCCAGCGCTGACCGAAGCCCCACGTCAGAGCACCGTCCTTGGTCTGCTGGAAGCCCATCATGAGGCCTGATGTCCACGGGTCGGACTGATCATTGATGAGGTCGTTGAGCAGGTACCAGCGCACATCACCGGCCGTATCGATAATGCCGATCTGAGAATTGATCGTCCATTCAAGCGCACCGCCCGCGGGATTGTTCCACACAAAACGGGCACCCTGCGGCGCCATCGGAATGAGCTGGCTGTTGACGAGGTAAAGTCGGTCTTCAAAGCCCGGATCCACCTTGTTCACTTCAACGTTAAACATTCGCTGCTGCCCAGGCATGCCGTTGCTGATTGAGAAAACGGGGGGTGCATAGAACTGCAGACGATCCGTGAAGTCTTCGCTCTTGCCGTCGGCAGAAACGCGCGTGTAGCTCACTTCCACCGTATTGAGGTAGTCCGCATACAAACCGGCAATCGGGATGCCGGCATGCGTGCGAATCTGACGATCAGAAACTTTATAGGCGATCTCGCGGCCGCCCTTCTTCGGCACAACGCGCACGCTGGCGTTTTTGACAACGTAGCCGCCCGTGCGGACGATGGCCGTCAGCGGCGCAATCTTGTAGGGGTTGACGATAACTTCACCGATATGTCCCTGTGCGGGCATGCCGACTGCAGCGCCCGACGGGCCGCCCATAGCGGATGCTGCACCCGCAGACAGGCCGAGCATCAATCCCGCCATTGCGGCGACCAACTGACGACGTTGGAATTTCATGGTTTATCTCCTTTGGTCCGAGATGAAAGGTTCTGCAGGCATGTGCTTGCTTTCTTTTCTTGCCTAGTGTGCCGCCGCTTTGTCGCCACGACCATGCGGAAAGCCTTGCGTTTGACTGCCGTACGGGAAAGGACGCCTTTCATTTTTTAAAAGGTCATGCCAATATTCGTTCATCAGATGCACCGACAGCCGTTCCCCCGCTTTGAGCAAACATTTGCCTCTGCGGCAAAGAACGGTACAAATTCATACCGCCTTGGAGAGCTTCTCCCCCCTGAAGAAAGGTGAGGCCGTCCAAGCGATAAAGCGAAGCAGGATCGCCCGTCTTTAAGCCGACGACCCTTTTGTATTTGTGGTGTCCCCCCGAACACAACGGCACTAGGCGCCTGACGCTTAGCGTCAAACTCAATATCTCTCGCCATGTTGTCTGAAGAGTCCGCATCCTCTGCATGCCCGCCGCTGAGAACCCTTCCTGAAGATCTTGTGGAGTCCGGCAGCATTCGGGTGCTGCGCCTCCTTGTGCGGCTGATGCGTGATCCAGTGCTTCAGCGAAGCGCAGACGCGCTCGGCGTCAGCGCTCCGACGGCGTCTCGTCTGCTCGCCCGCGCACGCCAATGGTTTAAGGATCCGCTCTTTATCTACAGCGCCGGACGCATGCATCCGACGCCGAGGATGCTGGCATTGTCGCCGCGCATTGAAGAAGAACTGCTGCGGCTGGAGTCACTTTTCAAACCCGAAGAGCCTTTCAATCCTGCAACTGTTGTACGCACGCTGCGCATCGCTGCCATTGACAATGCTTTCCATACGCTGCTGATGCCCTTTCTTGAAACGGCCGCAACAGCTGCGCCGGGCTTATCCATCTCGGTCTTTGACCGAGCGCCTACGCTGCTTGAAGATATGCGTGCCGGCACGCTCGATCTGGCCTTTTATTCCACTGAAGGCCGCCCAGTCCCCTCAGACTTCTGTGAAGAAACGCTCTTCACAAGCGGTCACGTTCTGCTCATGCGCCGCGGACACCCGCTTCACCAAAAATGGCTTGCCGGCAGCGAGATTACCGAAGCAGATACCGGGGCGTGGCCCCACATCAGCGTCGTCGTGCCGATGGCGGGCGGCAGCGACCGTCTGACCATGTCCCGTCATCCCGCCCACGGTCCGGAACGCACGGCCTGCGAAACGCCGTTTTTTGTGGCCGGGGCAATGCTTGCGGCCCGTACGGATATGCTGATGCGCATTCCGCAGGAAACAGCTGCAGAACTCTGCCGTACGCTCACGCTTGCGATGATGCCGATGGAAGCCGGCATCCACATTCCATGGATCCCGTGTCTCTTCCGTCACCGAGCGGCAGACCATGACCCGCTCATTACGTGGGTTCGCGCTCAGCTTGTTTCGCATGCCAGACGTCTTCACGCAGAAACTCTTCGGCTGATTGACGAAGACTTCAAGAAACGCGGTCAGCAAGTTCGATAGAAAGTCTTATTTCTGCTGCGGCTCTCACTTAAAAGTTGGACTCCCGCAGCAGCACAGACCATGCGGCTCGGGCGAACCGTCCGGCCAAGCTTTCGCGTTCGCCCTCAATCAAAAGGGTGCCGCGGCGCACCTGCAGATCAGAAGCCGCAGTCCCCTGCTGCGCTCCAGCCGGCGCAGCCGTCACGCGGTAAATTGCTTCCTTCGGCGCAAAAACCTGTCCTTGATCCACGCCGAGACTTTTGGCAACCTCCACCGGCGCGGGCAGCGATGCGACCGCGCCGCCAAAATGAGAAGCGAGCTCCGGCACGGCGCCAAGATGACGAGCCGCTGTGCCGTCAACCGCCTCGACGCTTGCCGGAATGGCGTGCTGCAGGGCATCTTCGGGGATGAACTTCGCCGAAGCACCCGCCGCAAAGCGATTGAGATCCTGTTCGCTCACGTAGCCCACGATTTCGAGCGCCGGACGGTCAGTGCCGGCTGCCGCAGCGACCACGGCGAGCGCCTGACCGTCGGGCAGCCATTCACCGACGGCAAGCGGCTCCATGCGGTCGGCCACTCGGCCGTCCACGGGCGAGCGTACTTCCAAGAGCGCCGTGCGTTTCTTCAATTCCGCAATGCGCCGCTCGAGCGCTGAGAGCTCCCGCAGTGCTGCGGGCACGTCGGCAGCACCCTCCCGATTCATGCGCATGTATTCTGCCCGCCAGCGAAGCGATGCACGGTCTGATTCCAATTTTTCAAGCTCATGGGCGAGTTGAGGAGAACGAAGACGAAAGAGCACCTGCCCCTTTTTCACCGCATCGCCCTGAGCAGCCTCAATCGCTTCGACTTGTGCCGCTGCCGGCGTGTAAAGCGTCACCGCTGCTGCCGGCTTCACCACCGCCGGCGCCGCCACCTCTGAGCACCAAGGCATAAACAACACCGCCAAAATTCCCGCGATGGGAAAGAGGAGCCACAGACTGCGCGGCGCAGCTTTTCCCTTCAGGATGCGAAGCGCCCATTCCTTAAGTTCACGAAGTATCGGAAGCATGACGAAGACGGAAACCTCAACGCAAAAGAGAAAAATGCCGAGCAGCTTGAAGAAGGCGTGGTAGACGAGGAGCGCAATACCGCAGAAGAGAAAGAATCGGTAAAGCCACGTTGCCCACGCATAGATAATCAATGCGCGTTCCTTCCACGGCTCAAACGATTCGGGCTTCTTCTCCCCAAAGCCGAAAAGAAGCTCCCGCATCCGCCATTTGGCCAGCGCGAAGCTCCTCTGATGCAGGTTCGCTACGCCCAGCCAGTCCGAAAGCAGGTAGTACCCGTCAAACCGCATGAAGGGGCTTGAATTGATGGCGAGCGTCATGATCCAGGTTGTGGTGGCAAGCATGAAGGCCGCGCTCTTTAGCCCGCCTTCGGGCAGAAAGCTCCACGCGAGCGCTGCCCATACGCCTAAAGCCAATTCCCCCAAAACACCCGCCGCGCAGACGGCCATGCGCTGACGCTTGGACTTCAGGCGCCAGGCAGCGGACGTATCGGTATATAGGAGCGGCATCATCACCATGAAGGCAATGCCCATATGGGGAATACGGCAGCCAAAGTACTCGGCTGTGTAGGCATGGGCGAGCTCATGGATCACCTTCGTGCAGGCAATCGTGAGGCCGGCCATAACCGCGCCTTCCCAGGAAAAGAAATGCGAGAAGGTATGCGTAAAGGCATCCCACTGCCGGCCGATGAGATAGAGCGCCAAAACGAGCGCCGTTAATGTGGCCCAGAGAAATGTCTTTGTGAAAAAGAGGCGCTCAACCCAGGGGAGCGTCCGGCGCAGGAATGCGTCCGGCGCCACCAGCGGAATGCGGAAAAAAAGATAGTGGTGCAGAAAGAACTTCCAAAGCGTCTGCTTGGGCTTACGCTTCATCTGTTCGGTGAGCCTCGCGGAAGTTCCCGCTTCGCGCGTGAGGCTCATCCGCATCAGGAACTTCGCAAAATTCTCCACCGTCTCCGCCGTCGGCCGAAGGAGCGTTTCCCTCCCGACAGCAGCAGCCACAGCCTTGGCTGTCCCTAAGTGCCAGCGCTTCAGGCACTCCGCCTGAAGAACGCCGAGCTGAAAAAACTGGTCGCGCGCCGGATCTTCAAGCACCCAGGTAGGACTCCCGTCATCCGCGTCCGGGCCTTCGTGCAGACGAAGATCCTCCCGCAGCGGCGGAAGCCGCGGCTCCTTCGGGGTCGGACGTCCGGCAGATAGACCCGTAGCAACAGGGGGGCGCTCGAGAGCGTTCATAGCATTCATCCGCAGAGGTGCTGAGCCGGGCGCTTAGACGCCGAGCCAGAGCCGCAGCGTGGCCAGAGGCCGGCGAAGGAGATAAAGCCCCAGAAAGGTTTCTTCGCCGTAAAACTTTGCCGTGCCCTTGAGGCCGAGCTGCGGCGCATCATCGTCGGTTGGGACGAATTCAGCCCGAGCCTTGTAGGCAAGCGTCCCGTCAGCCGTGGCTGACGCGCGGTAGGCCACTCGAGTGAGCTGTGCTTCGAGCGGACTCGTCGGCGACGCATTGAGGAAGAATTTCACTTCGGCGCCTTTTTCAAGCGCGACGGCGTCACCCACCGGAATGTCGGCCTCAAGCTCCACTGCCCGAGGGTCCGCCACCATCAAAATGCGTTCGCCGACAGCTACCGGCCGACCCAGCCATTCCTGAGGATCCGAAAAGACGGCAACACCCGAGCGGTCTGCCCGGATCTCCGTCCGTTCGAGTTCCCCGGCAAGAAAAGCCGCATCAGCTTCAGCCTGGTCACGACGGCGCTTAAGCACCCCCAAAGCCATCTTGCTGCGCTCATCAAAGAAGGCCTGCTGCTGCCCCTGCCGGTATTCGGCCTCTGCAACAGAAAGCGTCTGCCTTGCAGCCTCCAATTGACCGCGCAGGTCGCGTGAGTCCATCCGCACAAGGAGATCCCCCGCCTTGACCGGCGCATTGGGCTTCACGACGATTTCTTCAACTACGCCCGAGAGCGGCGCACGAACAGCAAACGGATTTTTGGCCGTAACTTCTGCGGGCGCAAGCACGGACTGCCGAATGGGTATCAGCATCGCTCCGACCACTGCCGCAGCGGCTGCACTGCGCACCCAGCGCTTGCGGCTCCAGACCAAAAGCCTTCCGGAGTGAGCCTTCACGGTGCCTTCGCCTGACCAGTCGCTGCGGCCAAGCGGCATAGCGCTCCACGCATCGGCATAAGCACGCGCCAGATGGGTGAGGATAGCCTTGTCGGCCCCCGTCCACGGGGCGTCCCGCCAAAGGATAAGCGCAGCTCTGATGCCGGCGCCGCCCGCCTGCGGCGCTTTAAGCGGCAGTTCTGCCCAAAGCGCCTGAGCCGGCAGAAACTCCTTGGCCATCATTCGGTCGTGATCCGCGGCCGGCGGATGCTCGAGCACATTGAAGGGCTGCACGAGTTCATCGGCCAAGGCGGAACCCGACAGAGAAGAAGCGCCGGCCGGATGAGCATCTGCGAAGCCGCCCAGGCGCTTAACGAGCCAAGCCGGAAAGGCCGCATTGCGAACCGGATCCGCAACGCCCGAAAGCCCTTCGATCCGCCCCGCTCCGGCATCATCGGCCGCCCGCCACCAAAGCGCGGCCTGACGGTAGTCAATCGCTGCGAGCGTATCGTTGAGCGCCGTGTAGCCGAGCGCTCGGCGATCGGATGCCGCACGTGCAGTTTCACAGAGACGAATAACGCGCTCCAGACGTTCGGTTTGTTCACGGGACTTCAGAAACGCAGACTTGAGCTCCTGGAACCCTTCGGCAGCGGAACCCTTTTTGGATTCCGCTCCCGGCTTCGTTCGAATGATCATGGAGCAGGGCTCCAAGCGACTCGTCCGCTCATGCCGGGCAGAAGCGGGAGCGCTGCCGCACCGGCATCACCCGCAGCCTTCTCCCTTTTGGGAAGCTGGAGCTCGCCCGTCACCTTCACCGACTGACTGACCGGATCCACACTCCCGGCGATGCGTGACACGGTGACCGGATAAACCGCACCGGTATCGTCCAGCGTAAGCGTCAGGCGGCTCCCGATCCGCAGCACTTTCAATGCCGCCGCAGGGAGGATCGCCTCAACCTCAAAGGCGCTCACCTCATAAATGGTGAGGAGCTTCTGGCCTTCTCCCACATACTCATGCGGGCGAACATACGTTTCGCCCACGATGCCCGAGAACGGCGCCTTGATGCTGCAGCGGCCGACCTGAATGCGTTCAGCCTTGGCTTCGGCTGCCGCAATCCCCACGTTGGCGCGGGCTTCTTCATAGTCGGCCGTGCTGATGGAATTGAGCTTTCTGAGTTCCCGGGCGCTGCGCCAGCGGCCTTCAGCGGCCGAGGCTGCGGCTTCAGCCCGCAGAAGCCTCACCTTGGGAAGCGCACAGTCGTATTCGACAAGCACGTCTCCGGCCTTGAAGCGTTCACCGTCGCGGAAGGCAACAGCACTCACTTCACCGGGCATTTCGCTCGAAAGGAGCGCCTGCGCCTTAGCAGTTACCTGCGCGCGGAATTCGACCGCATCAGCCAATGCTGATGAACTCGAAAGCCCTGACGCAGGGGCCGGCGCAGCCGAAGCTGCGCCAATTGTTAAAGCTGCAGCCATCGAGCAAATTGCGCTCAGCGTATGGAGCTTTTCCATCATCATCCTCATTGCTCGAGCACGATTCTTACCGGCTGGCCTTCAAAGAACCGAGACTTTCCCAGGGCATGCCGGAAACGAGACGGACGGCCGCTCCGCCCTCCTGCGCAGCCGCAGCAACTTCCGGGTTGAGGCGGTAGCTCGCAGACGCTTCCTTATAGTCGCCCACGCCGTCCTTCAAGGCCTGCGTGCCGTAAAGCCCCTGCAGCACTGCGCCGTCGGCGATGATGCGGTCCTGCGCGCCGATGGCTTCAGCGAGTCCCGAAATGGACTGATCGGCAACCTCAGCGGGTACCGTATCAAAGCCCGCGGCTTGATAGATGGCATCCTGAGCGTTAAGCATTTCAGCATAGCTCAGATCACGCGTGCGTTTGGCGAGCAGCGTCTCAACCTTCGTGCGTACCGCTTCGAGCTTCGTTTCGCTGCGGCTCTTCACGGCATTTTCAACCTGCTTGTCGATGGAATTCTGTACGCGCGAGAGTTCGTCAGCTCGACGGAAGGCCTTTTCAGCCGCAAAACGCTGATGCCAGGCAACGTGCACCTGGGAGAGAACCGTCATGCGGATGGCCTGACGACGAAGCGGAGCGAGTTCTTCGCGAAGCTCTCCGCCCTTCAGAATCTTCGGCGCAGTGAAGAGGCTCATCAGGTTCCAGCTCACCTGGGTGCCCACGTCCGCCCAGTCATTGTTGGCCAAATACTTATTGCTGTCGTAGTTGAGACCCGCAAAAAGCTGAACATTCGGGAAGAGCTTTAGGAGCGACATGCGGGTTTCGAGCACAGCATTGCGCGCGAGATAGCTTTCTTCCCGAATCTCAGGGCGGCGCACCATGGCGAGCACTTCGAGGTCACTGAGCTTATAGGGTACGGCCGAAACGGCTTCAGCATCCGTCGAGGGAACGGCGAGCTGGAATGGCGTCCCCGGCTGCAGGTTCATGAGGGTCGCGAGCTTGGCTTTGCTCTTCACCAATTCGTCTTCGAGCGTTTCGAGCTGACGAACCATGTTGAGAAGGTCACGCTGATAGCGAAGCGCATCGAGCGGCTTCACGAGACCGCGGCCGCCCGCTTCCTTGGACTGAGCCAGAACCTTCGAAGCGTCGTCGAGCGCATCAGCAACTTCGTCGCGCAGACGCTCGGCGCTGACGGCCGAGAGCCAGGCCGCACGGGTCTGACGGGCGATATCGGCCACCACGCGGCGGCGGCGTTCTTCGGAGGCATAGGACTTGTTGGTCGAAGCTTGGGCTTCAAAGTAGCTCAGACCGAAATCGAGCACATTCCACGAGAGTTCCAGATCGGCCGTCCTGCCGTCGCGTTCGCTGCTCTTAGAGGGCACGAGCGACTCCTTGCCGGTTGCGAGCGATTCGCTCGAGCTCGCCAGTTCGTTGGAGCGGTCGCGATACCCTGCCGACGCCGTGAGCTTCGGCAAGAGGCTCATGCTCTGCACATCAGCGATGTTTTCCTGCACCGCACGCTCCATCATGGCCAGGCGGTGTTCGAGGTTGTACTTGAGCGCACGGGCAACAGCCTCTTCCATCGTAATGGGAGCCGTGACGGGTTCCTGCGAAGCGAACATCAGCTGCTGGTCGACATTGGCAAGACGCATAAGATCGTCGCTCGAAAGCTTTTCGGGCGCGATGACCGAGCAGCCGGCGAGCATCAGCGCTGCGGCGACGGACGTAGAAACAAGAGTAAGGCGGATCATCCGAGAGGCTTTCATCTGAGACATGATTGGAAATCCTGAAATAGGCAAGAGAATGAGTAGGTTCGGCGGCACGGACTGCCAGAGTGAGCGTCCGTGCCGAATAAGTGAGTGGTCAGCGGTCAGCTCGCAGCGAGATCATCGGGTTTGGCAAAGATGCCTTCGCGGGCATAGACCGTATGGCGTTCAATGGCAGCGGTGAGGCTCGTGTCAGCGATCTCGCTCTGCTCGGGCGTCTCTGCGTCAAGCAGCGCGGCTAAACCCTTTTGAGCAACATCGTTCAAGTCAGCTGACGGCAATTCCGCTGTGCTCTCTTTAAGCGTCACGCGTGCTGCGGATTTGTCGGAACGCTCGACCTTTTCAACAGCGCGCTCTACCGCCCGGTCACGGCGAACCTCTTCGGTATGAAGCTTGGCGTCGCGTTCATCATCGACGGTCTGCTTATAAAGCGCGAAGAGGCGCTCTGAGGCCGAGGGTTCTTCCAGAGGCGCAGCCGGCTTGCCGAAGATCGGTTCGAAGGCCGGATGATCCGACGCCAGTACCGTAGGTCTGAAGTCCTCGCGCTCGAGCCCTCGTCCGAGTTCCTTGTCACGCAGAAGATCGAGACCGCGGCCAAATGCCGGGTTGGCAACGCCCGCATCCGCACTGGTGACGGGCGCAATCTGCGTCCCGATCCAAATGGTGCGGGTGGTCGAAGCGCCATAGGCATCCGTGGCTTTCACCGTCACCGCCAAGCCGTTTTCGAAATTTGCGTCCGCCCTGAAGATGCCGGTATCCGCATCAAAAGAGACGCCCTCAGGGAGTTCAGCGGGTTCGGTGATCTCCACTCTGAAACCGTCGCCCTCGGCATCCTTAAAAAGCGAATTGAGATCAGCTCTGATGCCGCCGGCCGTATCGCCGAAGACCGCAGGGAGTCCTTCATGAGTCGACCCCGCGCCGACGAACTCGGGCGCGGAATTAGTACGAACACCCACCGTCACCTCGAACGTATTCGAAAGTCCGTAGCTGTCTGTTGCGGTAATCGTCAGCTTAAAGGGTTCCGTCACCGTCGCCGTGCCGTAGATGCGGCCCGTGCCGGCATCAAAGCTCAGCCCGCTGTTATTCGGCAGCCCGTCAACCCTGAAGGTCAAATCGTCGCCGTCAGGATCCTTGATGTAGTCCTTGAGTTCAAACGAATTATTGCCTCCAACCACAACGCTCGGAGCGGTATCTGTTACAGCCTGCGGGGCTTGATTGCCGCGAACCGTGAGCTTGAAGGTGTACTCCACCGGAGCGTTCTTGCCGTCAGAGGCAGTGATCGTCACTGAGAACGCACCGACCTCCTGAGATTTGCCGGAAATCGTTCCTGTCTTCGAGTCGATAGTCAGACCATCGGGGAGCCCTTTCACTGCCGTGAAGGTCAGTTCATCGGCCTCATTCGGGTCTTTGAACCAATCCTTGACGCTGAAGTTCGTCTCGTGATTGAAGACGACTTCGGGCACCTTGACATTTCCATCAACAACGACCGGCGGCTGATTTTCCATGATGGTCAGCGTGACATCACGGCTCGCCGTAAGACCGCTCTCGTCTGCCGCAGTGATTCGAAGCTGATAGGCACCCGTCTTCGAAACCGTGCCGGAGAGCTTGCCGTTTTCAAACTTCAGCCCAAGCTTCTGAAGACCATTTTCGACAACGTTCCCGTTCTCATCGAGGAGTTCTACGGTGACTGTCGCCACTTTGACGTCATCGGTAAAGAGGTCTGAAGGCAGCGTAATAGAACCCGCAGAACCGCCGAGCGCAACATCCAAGGTACCGCTCAAAGCGTAGTCCGGATACTTCGTTTCGTTAAATTCCGGGCCATCGTTAATCTGCAGCGTCACCGCATTGTCAATCAGCAGCGAATCGCTGCTGCCGCTCGCGGACGTAAAGCCAATGCTTAAATCGACCGACAGATCTGCACCTGGCTCAGCGCCCGTGGCGGTGAAGGTTATTGCCTTCAAAAGCGCCTCGGCTTTGTCTGCATCAACGCCTTGCTCCAGCGTGATGGAAAGTGTTCCTTCGCGGGCAGACCATGCGCCCAGCTTCGCGTCACCGCTGTAGACGTAGCCGTCATCCTTGAGCGTCAGACCAGAATCCGCACTGAGACCAAAGGTGCCGCTCGGATAGTCGACATTTACAGTGATCGAAGTCGCGTGTCCAAGAATGGAATCTTTGATGCCCGAGAAATCAACATTCGCAAGGAAGTCGGTCGGCTGCTCGGGATCCGGGACATGAATGGTCTCCTCGTCCGGCGTCTCAATAGAGCCGTCAGTGGCTTTGACGCTGAAGATCTGAGCGTCGGACTTGCCGACATTGTCAGTCATGGTGACCTTCAGCACGACTTCACCGGCAACGTCGGACGGCACGTCATATTTCACCGCCCCAAGCACCGTGTTGAACACATCGTGATTGAGCGACCCCGTGAATGTGATCGTCAGCTTGCCGCCCTCGACACTATAAGAACCGAGTTCAGTGCCATCAGCTCCGGAAATCACTCCGTCCGCAAAGGTATAACCAATAGTCTTGGCAAAACTAAAGCCGTCAGAGGCATTCGCCCCGCCGTTGCGCTCGATCGTAATGCTGAAGTCTTGGTAATCCTCAACATCCGCATCGACGCCAGACAGATATTTGCCTACTTCGGCGGAATTGCCGGTGTAGGGAATCTGAGGCAATGCCGACGCAGAATAAACGCCCTGAGATCCACTGTTAAAGTAGATGTTTTTACCGTCTGAAGAAACAATAAATTTCCCAAAACCTTCTGTACCCGCATCAATGGATCCGGCTTTTGTCAAGAATCCAGAAAGTGCATCTACAGTATATTCAACCATCTTTCCATCCTCAGTTGAGGCAAACAGAAGCTTGCCGTCGGAGGAAAGATGCATT
>OFDA01000425.1_pt1 | contig 14571 bp, 7 predicted proteins | sample 1520921 | NCBI WGS metagenome assembly OFDA01 (sample SAMEA2699028, study PRJEB24076) | metagenome
TTATCTATAAAATATAGATCTCTAAAAAATCTAAATATGAAATCATAATAACATTTTGAAGGCTATTTCATAAATTATTCACATATCATTTTATAAATGAAAAATATATACATGTATTATCCTATTAACACAGAATATTATGATATACTAATGCATTATAAGGAATTATAAATGGGTGTTAGTTCTAGAGGGAATTTATTATGAGTAAACAACATATAACAAGCATAGATCAATCTAAAATAGAAGCATTAAAAGAGTCTTATGATGACTTCCTATATGTGTCTAAAGCATTTTCTAATACATGTATTACATCTTTAATGGCAAAAGCTCTTATTTATGGCTTAGACCCAGTACCAGTTGAAGACGCGCGCGTATTAGAGTTGGGCTCTTCTTGCGGTGGAAATATCATTCCCCAAGCCCTATATAATCCAACGACTACCTTTACAGGTATCGACCTATCCCCTACTCAGGTAAAGCATGGGAATGAATTAATTGAATCCATGGGGCTAAAAAATATTACATTATTAGAAAAAGATATTATGGATATTGATGATTCATTTGGTACCTTCGATTACATTATCGTCCATGGTATTTGGTCTTGGGTGCCTGATGTGGTAAAAGATAAAATCCTTAATATTTGCAGTCGCAACTTATCTGATCGCGGTATCGCCTATGTTTCATATAATACGTATCCAGGTTGGAAACGATTAGAGCAATTACGAGATATTATGTTATATTCAGAAAAACATGCACCTAATGATTCATTACAAGAACGTACGGTCTACACAAAAAATGTATTAAAACTCATTGCAGAAACAATGAAGCTAGATGAACGGTCTACCAAAATTTCTGATTATAAGATCAAAAACATAAATCGTGTACTCCAATCTAACGATTACTACGTTGGTCATGAATACTTAGAGGCCATTAACGATCCTGTATATGTGTCAGAATTTATTGAACGTGCGCAAGAGCAAGGTTGCGCTTATATCGGCGACGAAACTTTAAATCGTTCTTTTATCACTTGGCTCGATAGTGATGTAGAAAAAAATATTAGAACATTAGCTAGAGATAGCTACATTGATAAGGAGCAGTACTACGATTATGTATATGATACTCAGTTCCGCATGGCCCTATTAACAAAGTGTAGCAACGAAGATAAAATTTCCCATGACGAAAGGGTTGAGAAGAAAGTACTAGATACACTATACTTCAACAATGCATTAGATGAAGAGCCGGGTGTTCCTCCAGAGTGGACCAATGTTATGCACATTAGCATTCAAGAATTAATGGATACAAAACGACCATTCAATATAGCGGATATTATGAAACATATTGAAGAACACCATCCTGATTATGAAATCGATACTGATGCTATGTATAGACGTTTATTCCATCTTGCTATCGTTGGTCATGTCAACACATATGCTAAAAAGTATGATCAATTACCGTTTGTGGAAAATGAAACCTATATTCCAGAGCATTTCATAAACTATGTATCCACCCTGGTTGAAAAAGGTGGTTATCAGTACATGTGCCTCGGCAACATGTATAATCAAATAGACTACTCTGTTGATGAAGGTTTATCATACGTCATGAAATTGATGACAAAACCAATTTCTCGTCAACAATTGATTGATACGATGAATGAAAACTTGACTGTTGAAAGAACAAAAGATGACGGCACTAAACATATCGTATCCTCTGCACAATATTTAGATGAGTGCATTGCACATATCCAAGCGTTAGGATATTTTGCAAAATAAATCGTAAATAATATAATCACAAACAATATCGAAAATTACATAATATGGAACTACAAAAGGAGTAACTGATCATATCAGTTACTCCTTTTTATATTCACTACTATGCAACCTCGGGGTGGAGTTGAGGTATGGCATAGTAGCTACTTATTAAGTTGTGTGAACACTATAAACTAATAGTATCCTTATTTTTTATTAACACGAACGCGTTCGATTGTTGGTTCACCTTTAGCATTTTTAGCTACAGTATCAACACGGAACAAAGCCATTTCAGGGCTGAATTCTGTTACAAGGCGATCATTAACTGTTACGCCGTCTTGAATAGCACGGTATACGATTTGAGCAAATTCATAACGTGTTAACATACGGTCACCACCGAATGTGCCATCTGGATAGCCTTCTACTAAACCACGGCGAGATAAATCGCTTACAGCTTCATATGCCCAATGGTTTGTAGGGATATCTGGGAACAGTGTTGTGTGATCGGCTTTCATCTTAGTACCAGCAACACCATTCAACAATGTAGTCAATTTTTGAATTTGAGCATTTTGTTCAGCTACTGTTTTCTTAAGAGCTAATACTTCTTTACCAATCGCTACGCGAGAACGAGATACACCACTATGAGCTCCTACTTTCACAGATAAACCAGCATTGAATACTGTTTCATCACTGCCTACAGTAGAACCTACACTAAGTTGTACGTCTTCATTAGGACGATAGAAAGCGCCTAATGCGGCAGCATTACCGCTGCGATAATGACCATAGCCTGCTGCAAAGTCCCATTTAGCATCTGGATCGAAATCAAGTGGATGCAATGCTGCCAACGCTGCTGCACCTGCTACAGATTTATCAACACGTTTATCAATCTTAGATAAATCACCTTTGATATTTTTGATATCATTTGTATTTTTGTTGATATTTGTTGTGTTATTTGTAATTTGGTCAGCAATATCATCAGCAAGAGATACTTTATAGTCGTGAGTATTACCATTTACAGTTGGTGTAACCTTAATATGGTCACCAGCTGTTACAGTTGTAACTTGGGTAGATGCTGCAATTTGGTCTTGTACGCGTTTAAGTTGAGATACGTTTACCGCATCAGTGTCTGCTACACCAGCTTTTACATTATTGATGATTTGGTCGCCTGCGCTAATACCAGTTGTAGTGTAGTAAACTGTTTTGTCCCCTTCACTTGCGTACATACCGTATTTATCGAATTTTGCTTGTTCTAAGGTATCTGTGTTTTCGATTTGGATACCTTTAGGTGTAACACCGATATTTTCGCTACCGTTAAAGAAGCGAGCACTGTCTTTATCGATACGAGCACGAACGTCGTCAGTTGCTTTGCCAAAGTTAGCAGAGCTCATTTCTACTAAGTCTTTATTAACAGCTACTTTGTATTCTGCACCGCCATTAGCATTAGTACCAGATGTAACAGTTGTATTAGCACCAGCTACTACAGTAGTATGTTTTTTAGCATCTGCTTCAACAGTAGAGATTTTAGTTTCTACCTTTTTAAGTTGTGCTACGTTTACTGCATCAGTATCATTTGTACCAGCTGCAACAGATGTAATTTGACGTGTTACATCATTAGCCACGTCGCCAACGGATACAGCAGATGCTGTCGCTTTCCATGTGGAGCTTGTATCAGTAGATGCCGCTTTTGTGCTAATATCATAACCAGCTGCACCTTTATCTACTGTCGCATTAGATTTATAACCAAGAGCTACACCGCCTTCAACAGAAGCTTTTGCATCATAACCAATAGTTGTTGTATTGGCAACAGAGCGTGTTTCGCCAGAAGAAAGTCCGCCTATAGCAATTGTATTATCAGCAGTAATGGTATGATCGTTACCCATTACAATATTATTAGATGCATTAGTAATTGTATTATTGTACCCAGTTACGTAATTCAATTTTGCAACATTACCAGCAGTCCCTGTAACAGTATTATTAACACCTGTCATTGATGTCAATTGTGTATAATCGGCTTTATTACCGCCACCAATAGCTAATGTAGATCCACCAGATTTATTATCTTTTACTAAATTACGCACATCTTCTGATAATTTAGTTACAGAGGATGGACCTCCAAAAAGACCTGGTGTTATTGCACCCGCATCTATATTAGTAATAGAGTTAGTAATTTCGTTACCTGCACCGAAAATCAAAGAACCATTAGAATTATTGGTTCTATTAGCAGTACCAACAACAGTGTTGCTTAATCCAGAATAGTTATTAGTAGCTGTAGCGGACTCAATGGAGTTCAAAGAGCCATTAATAGTAGCCCCAAAATTTCTAGTTGCATTAGCAATATTATTGCCATCATAATTGCTGGAAATAACATTTAAAGCACCTGTAGTAGTTGCAACAGTACCATTGGTAAAGCTGTTTGAGCCTAATGTTGTTGAATATAAGCCTAGTCCAGCTTTACGCTTTTCTGCGTAAGTGTCAGTATTGACAGTAATATCACCGATTTTCCCACGATAGTTATGAGACCCAATCATGGTACCACCAGTACGAACATACGTATTATCACCTATTGCTACACCAGTAACAACTTTATCTGGTTGTTGTGGAAGACTTCCCATACCAAACGTATTAAAAGTTGTTTGATTAAACGCAAATAACTTTTCTTGTCGCCCAATCGTATTTTCTACATACGCATTCTTACCAATAGCTACTGAGCCAGATTGATCATAATAACTATGAGTTGTTGCATTTTCGCCAATAGCTACATCACCATTAACTTTAGCATAGCCAGACCCGCCAGCATAATTGGTGTGTGCACCTTTACCAATAGCAACTACGCCATCTCTTTGAGCATTAGACCCTGTGCCAATAGCTACGCCACTACCTGCCCCAGCTACATTATCTGCAGCATTAGCTACCATACATAAACTAGATAGCAGCACACCGTTAATCAACACGGTTAATAAACGTTTCCGTTTGTTCATAGTTTAGAACCTCCATTTACAAACTACAAAACCAATCATTCTCTCTTTGCATTAAAATTCACTTTTTATTCATGAGTTTTATATGAATATTGTAGCACGTATACGAATTTTGTAAACAGTAATTTATATATCTATTAAGAGAATATAAAAAAGGATAGTTAATCGAGGAGGATTAACTACCCTTTTTTGGTAAGAGGAAGGCGAACCTCTTACCGGTGCCGTATGATATAGGTTTGTTATTAAAAGAGAGAGATTTTGAAGTAAACACAACACAAAGATTATTAAATAGTTGGAGAGTAACTAAGATGAACGGGCGATCACACGGCATCAAATAATAAGAAAATGGCTTTTACAAAAAGCCATTATCTTAAAGAACAATTGATATGAACACTAACGTTTCCCTTACCTAGAGTATATCACTTATATAGGAATAATAGTAGGTTATTTTTCATTTAATTTTCATTAAAATAAAATGAATGCAGGGAATGGCATGACTATTCAATTTGTCTATTCAGTTATCAAAATTATTGTTCAACAAAAACCGTATTAATTCGTCTTACGATGTTGAGCATTTTATCGCGAACCGTTGCAGATTGTTCTAAACGATGCTTGCCACCATACCAAGCCATCGGAGCTCCCGCTAAACGGAATGTAATTTTACCATATGCACCGCCAGAGCTATGTTCCGGTTTATTATACCCCATATCTATAGATACACGCGGCGTGAGTTGCATCTCAGAGCCTATGCGCAAACCATTCTTATCAGCTTGTCGATCCTGGTTCCAGTGATAACCTTCAACATAGACTCTAGCCCAGCGCGCATTTTTAAAGGTTTTACCATATTCTAAGGTATAACCATTAGATACTCGCTCTAAGGTATGCAGGTTCGCATCCAAAACACGCTCATCGGAAGCAGAAGCATACCAGTTAAAACGGAACTCGCTTTCACCAGACATATATTCAAGACCAGCACTAAGTCGATCGTGACGATTTAAGAAGCGATGGTCATAGAATAGATGAGCCCCATAGAGACGACGGTCGTCCTTGGAAATACGACGGTACCCAACACCTACGTTAAGGGTAGTACCCGTATCAGAGGCGCGAGAAATACGCTGCTGCGTAAACCACACATCACGAGAGGTATTATCGTAATGACCTAGAGGCTGAATAGTCTCCGCAGAATACAGCGGCTTCCACCCTTCTTGGAACTGAAAGCTCAGCGTAGTGCGTCGCATCCACGGCTTTCCTTTGGCACCATACATAGCATTAGATACATTAGACATAGCCACCGCATTAATGGCGCGGTTCACTGCATCCACATTGCTATACTGCACGGTCTTAGTATCTTGCCGATCCATGATGAGCGGCCCACCTTGGTCAATCACATGGTCTGGTGTGGCAGCAGGCGTAATGTGAAAGCCATCTGATGCGGCCTTCATGCGCTCTGTTTGAGCATCAGTTTTTGCAGACACTACGCCCTTATCATTATGTAATTGTTGTTTTTCTGCCTCAGCTGTACCCACACAACACAATAGGGCGCTCAAGGCGATACACACCATACGTTTCATTACTCTCTACATTTAAAATTCATGAACAATAAATGAAATATATATTAGTGTATCGAATAATGTTTATGTATGTCAAGATAGGTAGTCACTAGAAACGTATTAGTTTACTATTATATGTATATAAAAAAGAGGTAATAACCATGTTATTACCTCCTTCATATCCTTTATCAATATTAAAACTTACTCTATATTACTACACTGAATATTAAATATTAGATATTAGATTCTATTTTTCATTAAGTTTTTGCACAAGCATATCTACTGTTTCTTGTAGTTTTTTATTTTGTGCTTCTAATGTATCTACCCGTTGTTCCAATGCGTTATAGGATGCAGGGGAAATCTTAGCCAATGTTTTATTTTCACCGAATTTATAGGATACGCCTACATTAGTCATCAAATCACCACTTACAGTTGTACCTGCTGTAAGGAGTAGATTTTCTTTCGGATAGTAACCTACGCCAAGAGCCAATGCATTTTCGCCCTTGTAGTGACCATAGCCACCCATAACTTGAACCTTGTGGTCAGGATCAAATTGTAGTGGATGTAATGCAGCTAGTGCTGCGGCACGAGCATCACCGCGGTTGGATTCTTTTTCCACGTGGCGTACATCGCGATGCAATACATCAATTTGTTGGTTTGTACCATATAACTGGGAGCCGTTAACCGCATCTGTAGAATCCGCTGTAATACGACCTGCTGCAACATGAGTGATAGTGCGTTCTTGACCTGTCGCACCAACGGATACAGTAGACACAGGAGCAGTACCGGCGAAGCTTTCAGTAACACCATTATTGTAGGTATAACTAGGAGTGCTCACTACATCACTACTTTCAGCAGTAGAATTATTACCTAATACAACGGCATTGTCTAGAGATGTTTTCACATTATTACCAACTACGAATGTATTATTAGCACTCACTTGGTTCTTGTTACCAACACTGTAGGAATTATCGCCCTTAACAGTATCCACATTATACGTACCTACACCAAAGGCGCCAGATTGGTTACCTTCAATTTTGTTATATGCGCCAATAGCGGAGTTCTTATCGCCTTTAAAGATAACACCATGACCCATGCCATAGTTAAAATTACCATTTACTGTAGAGTTAGAACCGATTAATACAGTGTTATTCCCCTTACTACCGCCAGCTTGAGAAGCGCCGAGCCATACGTTTTTATTACCTTCAGATCCAGCTCCTGCAAAATAACCTACCGCAATTGTATCCGAAATAGTTGATTTAAAGCCTGCCGCAAAGTTACCTAAGAAGTTATAGTCACCTTTACCATCTACAAAGCTCTTAGCACCTAATGCTACATTGCCACCGCCTTGAGAACCATTCAAAGCAATACGACCGATGGCAATATTATTACCCTTTGCATTTGGATCCCCTGCATGGGAATAGGGATCGCTATTAGCCGCCCCAGTTTGACCACCAAGATGTACATTATCTGAGTTAGTGAAAGATGACCAACCTTGTAAACCAATGTTATAAGTGGCACCACCAGAGGAAACAACAGGAATATCTGCAGCCTGTACCAAGCTAGCAGAAGATATGGTCAAAACTCCGAGTACTGCTAATAATTGTAGTTTCTTTGCGTGATTCATAATCATACGCCTCCCTTGTTACACTACAAAACACTTCTCCTTCATATTACCCTCATGATTACTACGATTAAATTATACTGCCATCGAAAAAATATGTAAATAATATAAATAATAATTCATAAAGAATAGATCAGATCAGATCAGATAATATAATTAATTAATAAACAAACCCCCGTAGAATTTGTTCCTACGAGGGCATTTGTTTTGAAAACAAAAGAGGCAACGGCCTATGCCGTTACCTCTTTCATAGATATATAGTTATATACACCGATTAGCGGATGCGTTTAACGCGGTTATTACCATCACGCATAGCTTCTTTCAAGCTGTAGATTACCATTTCGTTCATGTAGAAACGCAATTCATCATTATTCATATTTTCAGTATTCTTTTCAAGAATAGCTAAGATTTGGCGTTCATATTCAGCTTGGTTCATTTCAGATACTGTAGTGTTATTCGTGAAGAATTCTTTGTAATCTAAGTACAAGCGATCTAATGCTACACGAGCATAGCTATCTTTTTTATAGCGATGGCTTGTAATGTACCAACTACGACGAACATTCATGTAGTATAACACGTTATTAGTATAACGTTGTTGACCAGACATTACGCGATTGTCGTCTTGGATTAAAGCATTGCTCATCCCCAATTGGAATGCTGCAAATTCAGATACTACAGCTTTTACCTCTTCACTAGGAACAGCAAGAGAGATTTCTTGTTGTTCTGCAGTCAAAGGAGCCGTAGGTTGTTCAGGCATCATCAAAGGATCTTGTGCCGCATGTACTTGGCCAGCAACACATACAGAAGCAATTGCCATAACTGGTAATAATTTAATTAGTTTCATAAGTCTCCTCTCTCGAAGTGCCCTCCCCAGAGCTACTTCATTTATCATGTAATAGATATTATCTCTTCAGGAACTTTTATCCCCATAGAGACCCCCATACTAAGCATGGTAAATTTATTAATACAGTGTGCTTCAATCAATAATGATTCTAGTAGCTTACAGTTTTATTAGTATACACGATATATCGTATTTCGTCTATATAGTTTTTTCTTAAGGTTATAAGAAAAATGCATAGGTGGCTATATAGTTAGTTCTATGCTCCATACAATAAAAGCCTCCTAATAATAAAGTCATGACTCTATTATTAGGAGGCTATATATGTTAGCTATTGTACAAAAAGATTATTTAATAAATCTACACTTAGAACTTATGCGTAAATCCTGCATTTACACCCCAGTCTGCTTGGTAGTCACCAGACAAACCTGTGGCAACGTCAGCGAATACACTATTGTTGCTATTGAAGCCATAACGACCGCCGAAAGCAAGTTCAGTCCAAGTACCTTTAAGGTCCTGCTCTGTTAATTTCGCAACATTGCCACTAGCAAATGCAGTTTTTACATTGCCTGTGAAAGCATGACCTGCTGCAAAACGTGTATAAAGGTTACCATTGCCAAATTGTTTACCCAATTCAAGGCCGATTTTACCAGAAGTGCTGTTTACACCAGATTGGTTAACAGATACATTGTCTACATTGAAGTTACGGCCACCGAAGTGTGTAAAGTTCAATTGTGCTTGTGGTTCCACATAGAAACCGTTATCGTATTTCAATGTTTTGCCATAGCGAACACCGATGCTGTACGCATTAGATTTTGTATCACCAGACATAGCTTCACCGATTTCATTGCGAGCTGTGAAGTCATTAGATACGCGACCAACTTGAGTTTCTACATGTACATATTGATCTTTGCCAAGGTCTTTCAAACCATACGCACCAACGGAGAAGGATTTAACCTTACCAGAACCATCGAATACATAATCTTCAGAACCGCGAAGATAAGATACTTGACCACCTACAGTCCAACCACGGCTGATTTTAGCATCATAACCGCCTTGGATGCGTGTATAATCTGTAGCTGTATCAATACCGCTGCCAGAGTAGCTGTATTTACCGCCACCGATGCGAGCCCAAATACCAGTTGGTTCACCTTGTTGCAATACACGAGGACGATACATATCGTCAGCTAATGTACGCCAAGCGTTGATATTTCCTACTACAGCAGAACGAATACCACGCATATGAGGTGTATCATAAGCGCCACGAACAACAGGACTAGGATTTACTGGTGTAGGTGCTGGTGTTACAGGTGTAACTGGTTTTGGATCTGGAGTCACAGGTGTAACTGGTTTTGGATCCGGAGTTACAGGTGTAACTGGTTTAGGATCCGGAGTCACTGGTGTAACTGGTTTTGGATCCGGAGTTACTGGTGTAACTGGTTTAGGATCCGGAGTTACAGGTGTAACCGGTTTAGGATCCGGAGTTACAGGTGTAACCGGTTTAGGATCCGGAGTTACTGGCGTAACTGGTTTTGGATCTGGAGTCACTGGTGTAACTGGTTTTGGTTCTGGAGTTACTGGTGTAACTAGTTTTGGTTCTGGCACCACATAGGAGCCTTGGCCATTACCGTCTTTCCATGTAATATCCCCTTCTTTTTGGTCTGTAGTCAACGCTTTTTTGTAACTAGACACGATGCCTTTAGAAGCGATGGATACAGTACCAGAAAGGTTTCTTTCACCGTTTACATAGTTTTCATAATAGAATTTGTGGGCTAAGTTATCTAAAATCTTGTTTACATTGCTTTCAGAAGAAGTATCGAGATGATCACCTGTTACATAGCCATGCACGGTAGAGCCAGTCGTAGCAGATTTTACGATGAAGTTACCGCCCTCAATGTCAGCTGGATCAAGACCATTTTTCTTAGAACCTTGTTTAGCGAAGTTTAAACCAGTACCATCGCTCATATCATATATAACATTAATATGGCCATCTAGCTTGTTAACATGAATATCGCTGCGGGAGTCCTGCGCAATACGGCTGAAACCTTCGCGCGTACGAGTACCTGTGAGGTTGTTAATACTACTACGTTCTGTTTTACCATCAATTTTGAAAGATTCCAAGCCGCCCATGCTATCATGGCTCCACATGCCACCATCAAAGGTCATGTTGATTTCGCCACCTTTATCCTCTAAGGTGTTCACAGCTTTACCGGAGAACTGGTTAGGACTGTTATGTGCACGACCGAGACCGATATTAATCACAGATGGTTGCTGTTCTTGATGAGGAGGCATCATTTTATCAGATACCAGCACATCACCTTGCATATTAAACACTTTATGTTTTACAGTACCCGCATCATCAATGCCGAGATTAATTTTACTATTATATGCAAACGCTACTGGATATGGAGACTTCCATGGTGCAGTAGTCACGTCCATAATCCCGCCATCCACTTGAATGGAACTGTTATTTAGCATGCCTGTAATGAAAGCTGGTTGACGATAGCGTTTAGGCAATTGAGATGCATCAGGAGTATCCAAAGAACCAATTGTAACTTGGCCACCATCAGATGCGACTACACCATTCGCAGTCGTATCACCTGTACTTTCAAATTTACTCTCTGCAGTAGTTGCAAAAATACGTCCATCGGAATTAAGACCTGCTGCAGCCCATGTGCTAGGCATAGCCATCGTAGATGACAACAAAGTCATCATAACAGCAGATAATAAAAATTTATTTCTTGCTCTCATCCTCTTACACCTCAACCAATACTTCACTTACAATACAATCACAATTGTGAAAGCTCCTTCATAGTTGAATATATATCTGAGAATTGATTTATTAGTCTTTATTTATATGAAAAGATTGATATATACTCACTTTATTAAGAACTCACATTCAACACTTTTAAAATATGTTTAAAATATTACACTATTTTTAGTGAATTGTAAATGAATTTCTCTATTTTTATTTAAAGTTATTTAAGATATTAATATTTGAGTTATAAAATTAGGACATAAAAAGACAGTGAACTAGTCACTGCCCATACAAATTCAAATTTATTGAAATCTATAGTATTGTTCATCGTAATTTGACGATATATAATATAAACCCTATAATATAAACAGATAGCCAAGCGAGTGGTTCCGTCGGGCTCATCTCAAGATTACAAAAAATTGATGAAATGGCCTTTCAGTTACCTAATTATCCAGGGGATAACGAAGGGCTATTTGTCTTTTCCAAGACAAATAAGAGCCACAAGTGCACCAAAGGCAATGACAACCGTCATTGCCTCTAGGATTATCATGATCAACTCATAATCACTCATAGACAACCCTCCCTTCATTATACGAAGAGAGGCCCAACCTCGCCTGACTATCCTAAGTCAATTATATGGCGAACATATAAGCGAATCAATAAGAATCTATTAATAGAAATATACGAATGACATTATAAAAGCCTCCTAATAATAAAGTTATTACTCTACTATTAGGAGGCTATTTATATTAGATAAATTACAAAGAATAATTTATTAAGTAGATTCTTAGAATTTATGTGTAAATCCTGCATTTACAGACCAGCCAGCTTTATAGTCGCCAGATAGACCTGTGCTAATATCAGCGAAGATGCTGTTATTTTCATTGAAGCCATAGCGGCCACCGAATGCTAGATCTGTCCAAGTACCTTTAATGTCTTCGGATATGTATTTAGTAGTAGCACCACTTGTGTACGCAGTTTTCACTGTACCAGAGAAGGCATGGTTCACGCCAACGCGAGTATAGATGTTACCTGCCCCGAAGTTTTTACCGATTTCAAGGCCAAGACCACCTGCTGTACTGCTCACACCAGATTGCTCTACATGCATGCTGCCTGCATTAAAGCTGTCGCCACCGAAGTGATTGTAGCTCAATTGTGCTTGTGGTTCAATGTATGTACCATTTGAAAGCTTCACAGTTTTACCATAGCGTGCACCGATAGAGTATGCATTAGCTTTAGTCTCGCCAGACAGTCTTTCACCAATTTCATTACGAACTGTGAAGTCGTTAGATGTACGACCTACTTGAGACTCGATGTGGATGTATTGGTTGTTACCAAGATCTTTCAAGCCGTACGCACCAACAGCAAAGGCTTTTTCTTTGCCAGTACCGTTGAATACGTAATCATCGTTGCCACGAAGATAAGAAACTTGACCACCTACAGTCCAACCGCTGCTAGTTTTAGCATCGTAACCGCCTTGAATACGTGTATATGTAGTATCTGTGTCGATACCTGTTGCATTGAAGCTGTATTTACCGCCCCCAACGCGAGCCCAAATACCTGTTGGTTCGCCTTGTTGCAACACGCGTGGACGATACATATTATCTGTCAACGTTCTCCAACCATTGATATTACTCATAATGGCAGAACGAGCGCCGCGCATATGAGGTGTATCAAAATCACCCATGATAACATGAATGTGAGAATTACGGTCTGGCACTGGAGCTGGTTTCACTTCTGATTTAGGAGCCGGAGCCGGTGTTGGTTTCACCTCCGGTTTTGGAGCTGGAGCTGGTTCTGGTTTTACTTCTGGCTTCGGAACCGGAGCTGGTGTTGGTTTAACTTCCGGCTTAGGCGCTGGAGCTGGCTCTGGTTTTACTTCTGGTTTCGGTGCTGGTTTATTTTCACCATATACGTATTTACCTTGACCATTTTTATCTGCTTGCCATGTAATATCGCCTTCTTTGGCATGACCAGATGTAAGCACTTTAAAACGACCAGATTCAGAACCATTAGATGCAATGGCTACTGTGCCTTGAAGGTTTCTTTCACCATTAACATAGTTATGATAGTACATCTTGTGAGCCAAGTTATCTAAAATCTTATTCACATTGGCCTCAGAGGACATGTCTAGACCTCGTTGAGTAGTGTACACATGAGCTGCTGCACCAGGAGCTGCACTTGTAATGTGAATATCGCCACCCCAGAATGCATCTGGAGTCAAACCATTATAGATTTTTGTTGGTGGTTGATAGCTTGGATCCTCAGTATCTCCACCTTCATCATTAGGGTCATAGATAAAGTTTACATGACCTTCAAGCTTATCTACATAAAGTTGATTATGCTCACTTTGGGTTACCATGTTCGCATAGTTACGATTCTTGGAACCTACAAGTCGATGTACATGGCTAGGTTGCGTACCACCATCTAATTTACCTTCATGCAAGCCGCCTTGATAGAAAAGCTCCCAAGAACCATAGTCACCAAGGAATACATTGATATGACTTGGATTCTTTGCATCTTTATCTGCTAAATTAAAGGCTAAACCGTCCCAAAGAGATTCTTTACCAATGATTCCAATATTGATCTCAGACGCATAATTTGGGTCGCTTTTAACGATAACATCACCAACTAAAGATAAGTCGTTACCGATAAAATTACCTTTGTTGCCGTCTACGCCAATATTAACAGTACCACCTTGAGCTACCGCAATAGGAGTACTCACATTGCTAACATCATAAACGCCATTTTTAAGGGTAACCTTACTGCCACCTTTACTGCTAATGAAAGGCTTATTATTATACCCAATATCGGCAACAGCCTTATCAATAATGACTGTACTACCAGTATCTGCCTCAATGGTAGATATGTGGTTTGTCATTGTACCAGCTTTAAACTTCCCACCATTATTTGCAGTAATATATGCTGCACCATTAGGTGTAGTAACTAATGTACTCCCCGCCATTGCATAGGGCACTACAGAGCTAGCAATTGTTAGGGCAATTGCTAAAGATAATTTCGTTTTACTCACACGTTTCATAAAACCCTCTCTAATTCACACTATAAATTATTATTAAATATTTT
>OFDA01000428.1_pt1 | contig 14443 bp, 14 predicted proteins | sample 1520921 | NCBI WGS metagenome assembly OFDA01 (sample SAMEA2699028, study PRJEB24076) | metagenome
TTACATAAAGCCAAGGAGTCGACCAATAATACCAACGGCAAAGAGAGCCAGGATGATAGCAATTGGAGAGACCTTCTTCTTAAGCAGTGAGCAGCAGAGCAGTGTCAGACCAACAGCTGCCAGTCCAGGAACAAGGGAATCAAGGTTGGACTGAAGTGTGGTTACCTTCACTGGATCAAGACCGTTTGGTCCAAGTGCAGCGTAAAGCTTTAATGCCTGGTGCATTCCCTCTACTCCTGAAGGAATGCTTGTCCAATCAATGTAGGCACCTGCCTGCTGAGGAATGGTAGAAACAACTGGGGTAAATGAAATTGAAACCCAGCGCTGTACCAGGGCGCCAATGATAAACATACCAAGAATAGAAGCACCCTCGGTAATCTTGCCCAGCATGCCGCCAGAAAGATCGGAAGAGATTGAGGCACCTGCCTTGTAGCCAAACTCCTGGGTGTACCACAGGAAGGAAAGGCGGATGACGTTCCACAGAACAAAGAAGAGAATAGGGCCAAGTGCAGAACCACCAGCGGCAATAGATGCGCCGAGTGCTCCAAGAATTGGACGGACAGTAAACCAGAAGACTGGGTCACCAACACCGGCCAGAGGGCCCATCATGCCTACCTTAACGCCCTGAATTGCAACATCGTCAATAGGCTCACCGTTAGCACGTCCCTCTTCCAGTGCAAGGGTAACGCCCATGACTGGTGCAGAAACATAAGGGTGAGTGTTGTAGAACTCAAGGTGGCGCTTAAGAGCTGCTACCTGATCTTCTTTGTTTGGATAAAGCTTTTTGATGGCTGGAATCATTGAGAATGCCCAACCACCGTTCTGCATACGCTCATAGTTCCAAGAACCCTGAAGGAACTGATGACGAAGAGCAACAGACATGCGGTCTTTCTTAGAAAGCTGAATCTTATTCTCCATTAGTTTCACGCTCCTTCAGAATTAGTAGTTGTCAATAATATCGCCGAGCGGATCACCAGATCCGCCACCTGCGCCGCCACCCTGCTTAGCAAGGTCTTTAAGACCAATGTAGAGAATAGCAAGGCAAACACCAATAACACCAAGAGCAATAAGAGTGAGCTGGTTAATAGCAGCAAAGACAAAGCCAAGAGCAAAGAACGGCCAAACCTCACGAGTAGCCATCATGTTAATGACCATTGCGTAACCAACAGCAGCAACCATGCCGCCGCCAACTGCCATACCGCCAGTGAGCCACTTAGGCATTGCGTTTAGAGCATCAGTGACAATAGCTGGGTCAATGAAGCAAAGAGCAGCTGCAGGAACAGCAATACGTGCGCCCTGCATGAGGATAGCTACAATGTGCCAACGCTCGATTGCAGCAAAATCGCCCTTCTCGGCAGCTGCGTCCATTGCGTGGACAATACCAGTTGCAATAGTACGAGCAATCATGGTGAGGAACAGGCCTGCTACGGACAAGGGAATTGCAAGTGCAATAGAGGTGTTAATAGCAGCGGTGGTGTCAGTGTCTCCGCCGTTAAGTGCCAAAACCATAATGATTGCAGATGCGACAGATGCCAAAGCTGCGTCTGGTGCAACTGCAGCTCCGATGTTTGCCCAACCAAGAGCAATCATCTGAAGAGAACCGCCGAGGATAATTCCCTCAGCAGGGTGACCAGTCACAAGGCCAATCAGTGAGCAAGCAACCAGGGGCTGGTGGAACTCCCACTGGTCAAGAATACCTTCCATGCCAGCGAGAAGAGCAACAATTACGACAAGCAGTATTGTGATAGGTGTCATTTCTACCTCCTTCTAGTTACTTACGGGCGCCAAGCTCAGACTTAGCTTTTTTAAGCATTGCCTCAAAGTTCTCTGCGCTGTCTGCAGGAACCTTACGAACATCAAACGTTGTACCGCACTCGCGGATAGCTTCAAGAGTCTTTACATCGTCCTCATCCATAGCAACTGCGTTGGTAACAACAACTTTGCCAACAGAATGAGCCATAGAACCAAGGTTTGCTTCCTTGATTTCTACGCCACCCTCAATAGCACGAAGCATATCTTGAGGAGTCTCAAACAGAAGCATTGCCTTGGTATTGCCAAAACGAGTGTCGTGAGCAATCTCAATAATCTTCTTAATAGGAACAACGTGGACATGTACTCCTGGAGGAGCTGCCTGAATAATCATGGTCTTGCGGAGCTCATCTTGAGCAACACCGTCAGAGCAGACAATAATGCGATCTGGCTTGGTCATCTTTGTCCACGTAGTTGCAACCTGACCATGCAGAAGACGGGTATCAATACGAGCAAGAACAATCTTAAGCTTGCCATCACCAATAACAGTACCCGCAGGAATTGCACCCTGAGGTGCTGCTGGAGCAGCAGGAACATCAGTAGGTGTTGCCTCTTGTGGCTCAAGCTCTTCTGGCTTAATCTTTACGCCCATACGAGCTTCAGAGTAAATCTCTTTTGCTACCTCAGCCGCAGTATCTACGCCAAGACGAGAGCCATAAGCTGCAATAAGCATTGGGAGGTTAAGGCCAGTAACAGCAACCCAATCCTCTTTACCCTCTTCCTCAAGAACGCGAGAAATCTGGTTAAAGGGGGTGCCACCCCATAGGTCAACCAAGAACAAGACATGCTCTTGATCTTCAAGCGTGGCAATTGCGTCGAGAATCTTCTGATGCAGGTCATCTGGGCCCATATCAGGAGTAAGCGTTACAGCTACAACGCCTTCCTGTGGTCCAAAAATCATGCCGCCAGAATCTTTGATGCCCTCGGCAAATTTGCCATGGCTGGCTAGAACGATACTAACCACTTCTACCTCCTTCTTTTCTACCTAATAAAACAAATGAAACTGTAAACATAACAATGAAAAAACATTTACTTTTCTGATTTTATTACATATATCTGAAGCGTGTCTTCACTAACCTAACTCTTTTTAGATTTTTTAGGTTGTATAAGCTAATTTTTAGGCGAGAAGGTCTTCTCGCCCTAGGAGATACGGTAAAAAATACGGCCAGAAACCTAAAGCTTCTGGCCGTAAAAATTCTGTATATCGCGTCTAGTTAGCAGCCAACAGACACAAGGTCGTGTGTGGACTGAGTAAAGACATCGTAGCCGTCCTCAGTAACAACGCCAAAGTCCTCAAGGCGAATACCAAACTTACCAGGCAGGTAAATGCCAGGCTCATCGGTAACAACTGAACCTGCTGCAATAACCTTGTTCCAGCGAGGGTTGAAGAATGGACGCTCGTGAATCTCAACGCCAACACCGTGGCCAAGGCCGTGACCAAAGTACTCACCGTAGCCAGCCTCAGAGATAACCTTAACTGCAAGGTTATGAATATCAGAACCAGTTACGCCTGCATGAATAGCTGCTGCGCAAGTTTCGTTTGCCTTGCGGACAACGTCAAAGACGTGCTGCTGCTCCTCGGAAGGTGCGCCAACAACAACAGTACGGGTCATATCTGAGTGGTAATCCAGGTAACCTGCACCGTAGTCCATAACAATCATGTCGCCTGTCTGAACTACGCGCTCACCTGGCTGAGCGTGAGGATTAGCACCATTAGGACCAGAAGCAATGATGGAATCAAAGGACAGAGCATCTGCGCCGTTGGAGAGCATGTAGTTCTCAAGCTCTGCACGGATCTGCTGCTCAGTGAGGCCAGGCTTGATGTACTCGCAGATGTGGAGGAACGCCTTGTCAGTGATTGACTGAGCGTGCTTCATAAGCTCAATCTCAGCTGGGTCTTTAACAATACGCAGCTCAGCAATATCACCATGCATGCGTGGAAGCAAAGCAGCAACAGAACGATCACGCAATGCCTGCTCAAGACCATCAAAGAACGCAAGATCAACGGTGTCCTCAATAGCAACTACGCGAGCACGAGCCTCAGCAATATGAGCGGCAACCCACTCGGTAGGAGTAGTGACTTCCTGGTCAAACTTCCATGGAGAGTCAGCACCAAGGCGCTCCAGGAATGTGTTGTAGTAACGGGAGTCAGTGTGCATGAAGAGCTCATCCTGCGTAATAAATGCAGTATGTGCCTGCTCAAAGTCAAAGACACGCTCAGCGTCAGTCAACCAACGAAGGTCTGGGTTGTGACGTAGAACAACAGCGTCATAACCTCTCTGAGCCATTACCTCGCGAAAGCGCGCAACGCGCTTTGCTGCTGCCTGTAAATCTGCCATTTCAAATCCCTTCTCGAGATGTTTACAACAAAGAGTTGCACCTAGTGGAGCCGCATCAGCAAACAGGCTCCTTACTGCAAGATGCGGCGCTTTAATGCGAAGCGTGAGCCTCACACCAAGCGCGGGCATGCTCGGCGAGAAGTTCCTCGTCGACCGATGCTAATCTTACCCTTCCAATAGACATTGGAATCGGCAACATAAAACGATTAGTAGAATGGAAACATTCTTGTTTGAGCGCTTCGATAAGCTGCTCAGAAGTAATATCACAGGTAACAAAACCTATATTCAAGCGCTCAAGAATCTCGTCTTGGGCAAGCATATCGTCAAAAGAAAGCGCCTCTTTAGCTACTGCAATTCTTGCCGAGAAACGCAGCGCGTCTGCATAAAGTGCAGAAAGAGGCTGATCAGCTGGGATGAGCGGACGAAGTGCCTCCACAAAAACCCAACCATAAGGAACAGACTGCTGAATTGCAATAGCGGAAGAATCAGAAAGGCGGCCACGAGTCTTAGTAGACTCTGCCAGCTGCTCTGCAACTATATCGGAAACTCCAGAGGAGAGGTTATCTGCTCTATCCCAAATGCGGCCAAACTCCGCCTCGTTATCTGACATAGCCGTTGCAACCATACATACCTGGGCAACCTTAGCGTTGTCATCGCAAAGGTCCATAACTTCAAGATCTGCAAAGCAGAAACGAGCACAAGGCTTAGTGGTAACAAGACGCTGATGTTCAGCGTCAGTATCAAGCGCGCGAGGAGTAATAGACGAGACAATAACTGCTGCTAAATCAAGTGGAACAGTAGCAAGGGAAACTCCTCCACACCACTTGTTTGCCACGTGGTTAGCAAGAGAAATGACGCCCTCGTGACCCACGGCAACTACCAAATCATCAGCTGTCAGGTGCATTTCTGCCAAAGCAGACAATACCTGCGCCTCAGTTGCCACGGTAGTTGCTGCCATGCCATCTTCTACATCTACACGTGTGACGAGAAAACCAATGGTGGTGAGGTCTCTACGCAGAAGCTCAGCAAGGTCTTCATCTGCCTGATTGCTGACAAGAAAAGCACAGCGATGAGGTCTTCCCACTGCGGTTCTGAGCTCAGTACCAAAGTTTGAAAGAACGCCTGCACCAGAACGAAGTGCAATAGAGCCACCAGGAATAGAAACCCACTGTTTAATCTGAACAGGTGGCAATTCCTCTTCAAGCTCAACCTGGACATTGTCACTCATAGAAGACCTCTTTCCCAAAGCAGCTTGCCAGAATCAATGGCTACCTGCTCAAATGTTTTCTCACGAATATCAATAGTAATATCAGCAGCGGCCTCATAACGCGGGCGCAGGCGTCTATAGAGCTGAGTAGCGTTTTCAAAGCTTCCCAGATCAGGACGCCTATCCGTGCGCTGAATTTGGCGAAGCGAGTCAGAAAGATCGCCGTCGAGAAACACAATGACTCCCATCTCACGCATAAGCGCAAGATTGACGTCCTTCTCGACAATTCCACCGCCACAGCTTACGAGCAGTGACTTCTTAGACTTAAGCGTGTGCAAAACCTCAGTTTCTGCCTGCCTAAAAAGCTCTTCACCGTCATCTTCGTAGATTTCTGCCAGTGATTTACCTGCTATACGCTCTGCTAGGCGATCGGTGTCAACATAACGGCGGTGAAACAGCTCGCCCAAATTACGTGCGAGTGTGGACTTTCCGGCACCCAGAAAGCCTACAAAAAAGATATGATCACAGCCCTCATGTACAACGTATCTTGAATCGCGAAGCTCCATACTCCTCCAGCCTTTCAAGATGATTCTATCATCGAGTTGGAGCAAGTAAACTAAAGCCGTCTTGTTATGACGTAAAAGTTACATTTTTTAAAATGCGGCGCTCTACGTGACGAATGATATTGGTGTACCAAAGATCCTCATTGGACTGCGGCTTTACCAAAATAGTTGAAACACCAGCCAAATTACCTGCAATAACATCAGTAAAAATCTGATCTCCCACCATCACAGTTTGCTCTTTAGTTGCCGAGAAACGCTTCATAGCAGCAGTTAGCGCGCGAGGAAGCGGCTTGCACGCAAAGCCCTCTCCTTCAATTCCCAGCTCCGAGGCGCTACGCTGGACCTCATTGAGGTGAATGTTATTGGAGATGAGACAGAGCGTTAATCCAGCCGCATGAGCCTTCTCAAACCAAGCAGAAATCTCTGGCGGCACCATCTTGGTGTCTCGGGGCACACAGGTATTATCGCGATCTAAGAGCACAAGTTTAATCCCCTGCTGAACCAAATCCTCTATTGAGATGTATTCAACAGCAGAAACGTATTGTGTTGCTTTGATTAAACTCATGCCACACCAACTATTGCTTACTTGCGGCTTCACGCTCGCGTGCGTTTTCGATAGCCTGCTGATGCTCGTCATACGTCTCTGAGAAGACGTGCTCATCCGAGGTAATCCAGAAGTAGTAATAATTGGTTGCTGCTGGATCCATAGCCGCCTTAATAGAGGCGTAACCTGGGGAGCAAATAGGCGTAGGAGTCAAACCCTTAAACGCATATGTGTTATAGGGGTCGCTTGTCATTGAGCTGAGCTCATCTGCGGTAGCTTCCCTACCCAAAGAGTAAGCAAGAGTGGCATCGCTTTGGAGATACATATCATCGTACAGGCGGTTGTAGAAGACAGATGCAACCTTAGGACGGTCATCATCGGTCAGGGCTTCTCGCTCAATAATCGATGCCATGATAATGATTTGCTCGTTAGTAAGATTCAAGTTGTAACGCTTATTAAGCGTAATGCGAGCGGCATCCAGGTTAAGATCAGCTGTCTCTGTCTCAAACTGATCAAGCATGGCACGAATGACCGTATCGGCAGTTACATTGCTTTCTGTAAAGGTATAGGTCTTGGGGAACAAGTAGCCCTCAAGAGAATCGTTAGCGTCTACCGCACCAGCAAGGAACGGATAGTCAGCAACATAATTGGATGCTTTTGCCTGATTCAAGAAATCATCGCGAGAAATACCAAAGTAGTCCTGAACCAGATCCGCAACCTGAGAAACGGTATAACCTTCTGGTACGACAAAGCCACTACCAGGAGCATTAGGGCCAGAAATAAGCAGATGAACGATGTCTGCTGGCTTGGTACCAGTGGTAATAACATAGATACCGCTCTTGATTTTCTGCTCAGCATCCTGACGCTTTACCTGATTTAAGAACTCGCTCTTAGTAGCAATAATCTTGTTCTCAAAAAGAATCTTTGCAACTTCCTGCGCACCAGCGCCATCTGGAATAGTAACGGTAACTTGCTGACCAGCGGTAATTTCTTGTGTATCGGAATTAGCGCGAGAAAGCTCTGGAAGCGCCACTTTCCATACAAAGATGCCAAGGGCCGCAACCATGATAAAAGCGATAAGTGCCGCAAAAATACGAGAACGCTTTGAAGCCTTCTTATCTCTATGCTTTACCTGCTTGTTCTTTGCCATATGAGTGACTTGAGCGCTTCTTGAAGAAAGCTTGCCACCGGTAAGTGCAGGTAGCGATCCTGTAGCCTCAACTGAAGGCTGTGTGATCTGTTCCTGCTGAGTCTGCTCTTCCTGAGCCTGTCCTTCTGGTACAGGAGAAGAAAAATGTGCGCCCTGACGACGCGGAGAAGAACCATTGGATAGGGTGGGCATTTAGTCTCCCTTATTCATCTGTGCATCAAGCCATGATTGCAAAAAGAGCGAAGCAGCAACCATGTCAACTTTTCCACGCATGGCTTTTTCAGATAAACCTTGCGCTCGAAGAATCTTCTTTGCTTCCGCAGAAGAAAGTCTTTCGTCAGTAAATTCTAATGGAAGTTGGCAGTTCTTCGCAATTTGCTCAGCTTGAGCGGTAATTTTTTGGGCCTGTGGTCCATCTTCGCCGGCGAGCGTTTTAGGACGACCGCACAAAAGCAGCTCTGGCTCCCAATCTTCAAGCACAGCTTTAAACGTGCGTGCATGTGAGAGCACCTCTTGCGCAGGAAGCACACAAACAGGTGACGCAATAGCACCATCGGGGTCACTTACAGCAACCCCGATGCGAACTTCACCAATATCTAGAGCTAAAACGCGCAAACGTTACGCACCAAGCTTTGTTCTTGCAGCCTCAAGTGCTGCGTCAATTCCTGCAGCATTTGAGCCACCTGCCTGCGCCATTGCTGGCTTACCGCCACCACGGCCACCAACAAGCTCTGCAATCTCTTTGACAATGTCTCCTGCCGAGAAGCCCGCTGCAACTGCAGAATCAGTTGCACCTGCCAGCAGGGAAACCTTACCGTCAGCGGTTGCGGATGCGATGACGCAAGCAACAGGCTGGCCGTCAGATGCATCGCGGATGCCATCCCATGCGGAGCGGAGCTCTTTACCAGAAAGGCCCTCGAGCTTAGCAATTACGCAGCTATAACCATTAAGCTGAACAGCAGACTTAAGTGCTTCTGCTACCTGATTGCTGCCTGCTCCAGTAAGAGCAGCCTCAAGCTTGTGGTTTGCAGTGCGAAGATCTTGCTGCAGCTGCTCAACGCGGTCTGCAACAGCAGAAGGACGAACCTTCAGAGCTGCGGCAACCTCGTCAAGTTGAGCCAGGCGCTCATCAACGTACTCGATAGCGCCCATAGAAGTTACCGCCTCAATACGCCTTGAGTTAGAACCAACGGAGCTCTCAGAAATAATCTTGAAGAGGCCAAGGTCTGCTGTGTTACGTGCGTGAGTACCACCGCAGAGCTCACGAGAAAATGGAGTGTCTTCTGCACCAGCAGAGACAACGCGTACGACATCACCGTACTTCTCGCCAAAGAGTGCAACAGCACCAGCGGCCTTTGCATCCTCAATGCTCATAATCTGAGTAACAACAGGCTTAGCGGCAAAAATCTCTGCGTTTACCATGCCCTCAATGCGATCAAGCTCATCTTTGGTAAGAGCCTCAAAGTGCGTAAAGTCAAAGCGCATACGATCTGGAGCAACAAGAGAACCAGCCTGGTTCACGTGGTCGCCCAAAACCTTTTTAAGGGCTGCGTCAAGCAGGTGAGTTGCCGTGTGGTTGCGACGGATAAGTTCACGACGGCCGGCATCAATGGTTGCGGTGACTGAATCACCAACAGAGATGGTGCCCTCTTCTACCACGCCAACGTGGGACTCAAGGCCGCCGTCGCGGTGCTTGGTGTCAGTGACGTGAACGTAGAGACCAGGAGCTGTCAGCTTGCCGGTATCACCAACCTGGCCGCCCATCTCTGCATAGAAAGGCGTGCGGTCAAGTACAACCTCAACCTCAGAGCCAGCAGAAGCGGACTCAACCTCCTGTCCGTCCTGAACAAGAGCAACAACACGAACGCCGGAGAGCTCGTTGTTGTCATAGCCGTCAAAGACGGTCTCATCAAGGCGGTCTGAGAGTGCGACCCAAATGCTCTGAGCGTTACCCCAGGCATCGCGGTTAGCAGACTTACGAGCGCGCTCACGCTGCTCAGTCATTGCAGCATCAAAGGCGTCCATGTCAACAACGTGACCTGCATTTGCAGCAATCTCACGAGTAAGATCAATAGGGAATCCGTAGGTATCGTGTAGAAGGAAGGCAACCTCACCGGAAAGCTGTGCGCCATCCTCAAGCTGCTCAAGCTCTGCAGTGAGTTTAGACTCGCCTGCGTCAAGCGTAGCGCCAAAGCGCTCCTCTTCTGCAGTCAGAATGCCGTCGATAAGAGCGCTCTTCTCGACAAGCTCTGGATACTCTGCGCCAAGCAGAACGGCAACCTCGTGAGCATACTCTGCCATGAAGGTGCCCTGAATGCCCAGTAAGCGGCCGTGGTAGACAGCGCGACGGAGCAGGCGGCGAAGAATGTAGCTTCTACCCTCATTACCAGGGAGAATGCCATCACCAATCATAAAGGTAACTGCACGAGAGTGGTCTGCAAGAATACGCAGGCTGCGGTCAATCTCGTCAGTTGAGTGGTACTTCTTACCAGAGAGTTTCTCGCCCAAAGAGATGAGGGTACGCATGATGTCACCCTCGTAATTGGTGCCCTCATGCTGCATGATAGCTGCGATACGCTCAAGACCCATGCCGGTATCGATATTTCGGTGAGGAAGCTCAGGCAGAGAACCATCTTCCTGGCGATCAAACTGAGTAAAGACGAGGTTCCAGAATTCAAGGTAACGGTCACCGTCGTCTCCAGGAGCTTCTCCCTCAAACTCAGGACCCTGGTCAAAGTAAATCTCAGAGCAAGGACCACAAGGACCAGTTGGACCAGCTGCCCAGAAGTTGTCCTCCTCGCCCAGACGGGTGATGTGATCTTCTGCTGGAAAAACAGGGAAGTACAGGAGATCAAGGGGCAGGCCAAGGTGCTCTGGAGAAGAAATAAACTCCATTGCCCAGGTGCATGCATCGCGCTTGGTGTAACCGCCAAAGGAGAAGTTACCCAGCATCTCAAAGAATGAGAGATGGCGAGAGTCGCCAATGTTGTCAATATCGTTAGTACGAAGGCACTTCTGGCAGGAAGTTGCGCCAATCTCCTTCATAGTCTTGATGCCCTGGTAATATTCCTTGAACTGGTTCATGCCAGCATTAGCAAGAAGCAGCGAAGGATCAGAAGGCACCAGAGATGAAGAAGGATAGCGCTTGCAACCCTTGCTCTCAAAGAAGCTTAGGAAGTCCTCGCGAATCTCTGCTGTTGTCATTGTTTTATAGTCAGCCATAAAGTACTTCTCCGTATTCAAATAACTACTCTTTTGTACTGTCTGAGTCTACCGCATCTGACGATGGTTTATCTGGTTCCTTAGTAACTTCTTGAGTATTCCTAAAAAGTAACTGAGAAAAATCATGTCCAAGAATCTTAGGTGCTGAAGACTTGCTGCGCACATGAGCCGTAGTGTCTTGATCAACAAGACGCGACTCCTCAAAGAACTTTGGGTCATCGAGGGCATCATACTCTGGCAGAATAGCGCCAGACTCATCCACATACTGCGTCGAGTTAAAAAGCGCGCCATTTGGCGAGACGATCTGTCTGCCCGAATACTTCTCAAAGAAGTACACAAAGATGCCCCTCAGTGCTGCTGTCAAAGGTATGGCAAGAATAGTTCCAACTACTCCGCCAAGAGCGCTGCCAATGACAATACCAACGAGCGAAAGACCCGGGTGAACTTTAACGCTAGTTGCCATAACCAAAGGTGAAAGAACGTTATCAACAACGTTTTGTGCAACCATCAAGATAACGATAGTCCATACGGTCATGACAGGGTCTACTAAGATGCTCAAAATAAGAGCAATACCTGCCGAGAAAACCGGTCCAACTACAGGAATAATATGGAAGATTCCTGTAACCATGCCAATAAGAGCGGCATAAGGGTTGCCTAAAATCAGACACCCAAAGTACACAAGAATGCCATTAACCGCAGAGGTAATGATAGTGCCTCGCATATATCCACTGGTAGATCTACTTAAGATTGCAAGAATAAGTCTGAACTCATTCTCTTTTTGAGGACCAGCAATAATAGCCATCTCACGGACAATAACTGGATAATCTTTAGCCAACCAATAGGCAAGCACTAGGCCTAAGAAGAAGACCATGAGTTGGTTTGCCATAGAAGAGATGTTGCCTAAAGCAGATGTGGAAAGCCAACTCAAAATACCAGAAGCAACTGATATTCCAATACTTGAATTGCAAGTTCTACCGTCTGTCTAACAGCAGGGTTACTTTGAGTGTCAAAGTTCTGCCAAAACTCCCTTGCCATTGCTCCTATCTGACTTGCATACGAAGGAGCGTTTCTGAGTAGCGTAGTAAGCTCAAATACCAATGGCTGCGCAATCAAAATCAAAAATCCTACCAGCACAATGAGCGTAAGAACAAGCGCGATAAGAGCGGAAATGCCACGAGGCACTCCCCTGTCTTCAAGCCAATTGGTAACAGGGCTGCAGACAAACGCAACAATTGCGCCAATGGCGAGCAGCTCAACAGCCTGTCCCAGGATGCCAAGAACATACAATGCAAGTGCAAACAATGCGGCCAGACCAATGACTGTCCACACCATTAAGCCACGTTGTTTCCATTTTTGAGATGAATCGGAGAAGTTTTGATGCTTTTGATCCATTAACGATTCACGCTTTCTGGGTCAATCTTTTCTTGGATACGCTTTAAGGTGCGACGAAGCAGCCTTGAAACCTGTACCTGAGAGATATTAAGTTTCTCCGCAATCTCTACCTGAGTAAGACCTTCAACAAAACGCATACGAATAATCTCTTGCTCTCGTGGCGAGAAGTCTCTAATGGCCTCTTCAAGAACAATGCGGTCATCAGAACCAGCAAGATCCTCATCTTCGGTCACATACTGATCAATGATTGAAGGAGTCTCGTCGCCATCAGCACCAGAGCCGCCTCCCTCGAGAGGAACAGAGCTATAAGCGCTAGAAGACTCCATAGCCTCAAGAACTTCTTCAACGTTAGTATCAAGGCGCTGGGCAATCTCTTCAATTGAAGGGCTTCTTTGCAGCTCTTTAGTCAAATCATCAGTGACCTGATTAATCTTGGACGAAAGCTCCTGCAAACGACGAGGAACACGTACTGACCAGCCTTTATCGCGGAAGTGACGCTTGATTTCTCCCATGATGGTTGGCGTTGCATATGTTGTAAATTCAAGACCACGATCAGGCTCAAACCTATCAATTGCCTTGATAAGTCCAATGGTTCCCACCTGAATCAAATCATCAAGAGGTTCTCCACGGTTTTTAAACTTGGAGGCCAAAAAGCGCACGAGGTTTAAGTGACTCACGATAAGCTGGTCTCTTACCTCAGGGTCTTTTGTTTCTTTATATTGGGCAAAGAGCTTTCGTGTTCTATCTTTATCCCAGGCCGGGGTACCTTTAGAAGCACGGCGAGCAGCTCTTCTTGCGGCTTTCTGCTCTTCTGCAGATGCCTGTACTGCCTCGTTAGCTTCAGGTTTAGGCATGTGCACCGCCAGAAATCTTTACAAGATGAAGCGTATAACCGTCATCACAAAGCGCAAACTCATCACAAATAGCGGAGAGTAGTAACTCTACAAGTTCTAGTGGCTGAGAATTATCTACCTCAGACTCAACTGGATCCTCATCACCCAAGTCAAAATCAATAGCCATAGTATTGTCTTCGAGGGTAAACGTAATATCTACAGAGTCTTTTTGAGTGCCGCAAGCAAAGACAAAGCCCTCTTCTGCGGCCATTTTGACATCTTCAAGCTCATCAACGTTCATCTTGCACAAAACAGCAAGATTAGCAGCCATCATTCTGACTGAACGAGCAAATGTTGGATCTGCAGGAGCGGAAAGCTCAACAATTTTTTGTGCCATTACAATCTACTCCTCAGTCTTCTGAGAAGACTCAGAACCGTACTCAATATAGAACTGCTCAGTGCGAGCTGGTTTAGAATGCTTTGTCTTGTCCTGAGAAAGCAGAGGAAGCTCCTCAAGATACTCTTGAGCACGCTGTGCACTCTGTTGTGCGGAAGCAGTCGCACCGCTCAGGCGAGCCTGAGCAGCCTCAGCAAGCTTAGAAGGATTCAAAGATCCGCCAAGACCAGTTCCTAGCTTTGAAACAGACTCAACAACGCCTGTTACCGCATCGCTTGCAGCCTTACTGACTGTTGCAGTTACCGCAGATGCAGCACCTGAAACAGTTGCTACATCACCAAGAACTACGTTGAGGCTCTCAAGAGAAGTGTTAGCATTCTCTGCAGCCTCATCAACCTTCTGCATAAGTGCAGGTAGCTGCTTAACAGTTGGATCAAGTTCATCAACCATGCCATCAATTTTTGAAATAACAGGCTGAATCTGCTCAATAGTGTTGTTAGCTGAGAGTGTAATCTCAGTAATTGACTTTCTTGTTGTTCTTAGGGTCAGAGCGACCTCGACAATGGCCCAAACACCAACTACGGCTAAGACTACAAGGGCAATCTGTAGGTAATCCATCTATGCCATCCCTCAAAGCTAACGGTTACAGTTCTTTTTATTTTACCCGAGGAGCGCCTTCTTGATGCTCCCACTTGAGTAATTCAAAATCCTAAACTTCCTCGTGACGATCACGCTCTGTAGCTGCAATTCTCCACGCTTCCCAACCTCTTGGAGATGGCGAGAAGAACGCACCACGTTCAAGTCCTTCTGGAAGATAACGCTGTTCAATCCATCCCCCAGGATAATTGTGAGGATAGAGGTAATTGCCATACTCTTCAGAACCAGGACGCGTACGATCTCTTAAGTAACTTGGAACTTCTCGCCTTGGACCTGTTCTAACCTCATGGAGAGCGGCATCAATACCTGCTTCTGCAGCATTAGATTTTG
>OFDA01000432.1_pt1 | contig 14304 bp, 12 predicted proteins | sample 1520921 | NCBI WGS metagenome assembly OFDA01 (sample SAMEA2699028, study PRJEB24076) | metagenome
CGCTCGGAATCCGCATGCTCCAGCTCGTCATCCCCTCCACAAATCCTTTCCGTACCCTCGGTAATCGTTTACGGCGAAACCCGCGCCCGCATCCGCCGTTCTGTTGGGCATTTAGCGGGAAAACAGGTAAACTAGGGCATTGACTGTGTTAAACCGCTTCGGCGCATAACGCGGTCGGTTTCACGGGGCGTGGCGTAGCTTGGCTAACGCGCCTGCTTTGGGAGCAGGAGATCGCAGGTTCGAATCCTGTCGCCCCGACGTGAAACGAGCGCCGCGACATCGTATCGTGTCGTGGCGCTCTTTCCGGTAAGCAACCGCGGCACACACGACTCGTGCCGCACCGAACGATATGAGGAGATCACGGACGTGAAGACCGCCGTCGAGAAGCTCAACCCGACCCTCGCAAAGATCGAGGTCGAGGTTCCCTTCGTAGAATTCAAGCCCTACCTGGACCGCACCTACAAGAACCTGGCTGGCCAGATTAGCGTTCCCGGCTTCCGCAAGGGCAAGCTGCCCAAGCAGCTCATCGAGCAGCGCGCGGGCTTCGACTACATCGTTGAGGCATCCCTGAACGACGCCCTGAACGACTACTACGCACAGGCGCTGGGCGAGAACGACCTCTCCCCCCTGGCACAGCCCGAGCTGGACGTTCAGTCCCAGCCCACCACTGAGGACCGCGAAGCTGAGGTTAAGCTGACCATCACCGTGACCGTCCGCCCCGAGATTGAGCTGCCCAAGTACGAGGGCCTCGAGGTTGAGGTGGACGAGGTCGAGGTGACCCCCGAGGACGAGGTTCAGGCACTGGACGCTCTGCGCGAGCGCTTCGGCACCCTGAAGACCGTCGAGCGCCCCGCCGCCGACAAGGACTTCGTGACCATCGACATCGCCGCAGAGATCGACGGCGAGCAGGTGGACGCAGCTAACGACCTGTCCTACCAGATTGGTTCCGGCACCATGCTTGAGGGTATCGACGAGGCCCTGACCGGCCTGTCCGCTGGTGAGGACGCAACCTTCGAGACCAAGCTCTCCGGCGGCGACCACGCCGGCGAAGAGGCCGTCATCAAGGTCAAGCTGACCGCTGTTAAGGAGCGCGAGCTGCCCGAGGCTGACGACGAGTTCGCACAGCTGGCTTCCGAGTTCGACACCATCGAAGAGCTGAAGGAAGACATCAAGAAGCAGGTTGCCGAGGCCAAGGTTGCCGAGCAGGGCGTCCAGGCACGCGACAAGGTCCTGACCAAGCTCGTTGAGCTGGTTGAGGTCCCCGTTCCCGAGAAGGTCATCGAGGATCAGCTGGAGCAGCACTTCAACAACCCCAACGCTGAGCCCGGCCACGACACCGAGGAGCACCGCGCCGAGGTTCGCGAGAACACCGAGACCGCCTTCAAGAACGAGATGGTTCTGGATGCCCTCGCCGACGCCCTGGAAGTGACCGTTGACCAGGCTGAGATGATCAACTACATCATCACCATGAGCTCCCAGTACGGCATGGACCCGAACCAGTTCGCACAGATGCTGGACGGCTCCGGCCAGGCTGGCGCACTGGTCGGCGAGGTTCGCCGCTCCAAGGCTCTGGCTGAGGTTCTGAAGACCGCAGTGGTCAAGGACTCCAAGGGCAACACCGTTGACCTGTCCAAGTTCCTGGGCCAGGGTGAAGAGGCAGCTGCCTAATCCCTCCCACGTATAGCTGGCGCGTGGCGCTCGCGGGGTAATCTTCGCGGGCGGACGCGTTGGCGCGCATGTCGTATCGCCTCGGCGGGTATTCACTGGTTTTGGTGGGTGCCTGCCGAGGCGTTTCTGTGCCCATCGCGAAATCATGGGCTACCCGCGCACCGCCCAGGGATAGGCCGGCTGTCGCCCGGGTAAAGTGAGCTTCACCCCCTGGCGAACGGGCAACGCGCGAAGGAGCGGGGGAGGGGCAACTATCGGTAAGGTAGTAGCAACGAAACTTTTCGCGTGCGCTTCAGCGCGCCGTGTGCGCAACGATGCCGCGAAGCCCCTAAGAGAAGAAGAGGAAGAATGTCCAGCTACATGCCTCTGCCCATCGGCGCCTCCCAGGCTGCCGGCGTGGCGCCCTCGCCGTCGATGGCAACCCCCATCGTTGGCGCCCAGGAAGATTACGTGTACAACAGCCTCCTGAAGGAGCGCATCATCTGGCTCGGCTCCGAGGTGCGCGACTCGAATGCTAACCTCATCTGCTCGCAGATGCTGTTGCTCTCCGCAGAGGACCCCGAGGCGGACATTTACCTGTACATCAACTCGCCCGGCGGCTCCGTGACCGCCGGTATGGCCATCTACGACACCATGCAGCTCATCCCGAACGACGTGGTGACCGTGGTGACCGGCATGGCGGCATCCATGGGCCAGTTCCTGCTCACCGCGGGCACCATCGGCAAGCGTTACGCCACCCCGAACGCCCGCATCCTGATGCACCAGCCCCTCGGCGGCATCGGTGGTACCGCATCCGATATTCGAACCCAGGCCGAGCTGATTCTGGATATGAAGAAGCGCCTGGCAGAGATTACCGCGGAGCGCACCGGTAAGAGCCTGGAAACCATCCTGAAGGACAACGACCGCGACAACTGGTTCAACGCACAGGAGGGCCTCGAATACGGCTTCTTCGATCACATTGCCACCACCGCCGGTAAGCTGCCCGAGCCGAAGAACGCATAAGGGAGATGCACATGAACTACCTGCCGAACGATATCACCACCTCGGCGCCGGCTATGCCGAGCAACCGTTACGTGCTCCCCAGCTTCGAGGAGCGCACCCCCTACGGCTACAAGCGTCAGGACCCGTACGCAAAGCTGTTCGAGGACCGCATCATCTTCCTGGGCACCCAGGTGGACGACGCGTCCGCTGACGACATCATGGCCCAGTTGCTGGTGCTGGAGGCGCAGGACCCCGAGCGTGACATCACCCTGTACATTAACTCGCCCGGTGGCTCCTTCACCGCAATGACCGCCATCTACGACACCATGCAGTTCATCCGCCCCGAGATCCAGACCGTGTGCCTGGGCCAGGCGGCTTCGGCTGCGGCGGTTCTGCTGGCAGCCGGCACCCCCGGCAAGCGTCTGGCACTGCCGAACGCTCGCGTGCTGATTCACCAGCCCGCCCTGAGCGGTCAGCAGGGCGGTCAGGCATCTGACATTGAGATTCACGCGAACGAGGTTATGCGTATGCGTGAGTGGACCGCCCAGACCCTGGCACTGCACTCGGGCAAGACCTACGAGGAAGTTGACCGCTCCATCGAGCGTGACAACATTCTGACCGCTGCCGGTGCGCTGGAGTACGGCCTGGTCGACAAGGTCCTGGAGTCTCGTAAGTTGCGCAAGCCCGCGACCAACACCGCTATTTCCCACACCTAAGCCGCTACCTCACTTGGTGGCTCGCCGAGCGATGACCGAGTGAGGAAACGGTGACCGCCGTGGGAAGGGACGGAACAGTACCCGACACCCTATACGCCGTGTAGGCGTAGGGCTCGGGAGCTGTTCCGTCCCTTATCTTTGGGCAGCGTATTGTGGCAGGATCTGTGACGTATCACAGTGGGCGTCTTGTAAGCTGTCGAGCGGCTCCTCGAGGCCACCAATACCCCTCGAAATAGGGCTGGTGAAAGGACGCTTGCCGACGTCATATTTGACCCGGTTCGTCATATGGGTATCGACTATCTTCTTCGAGGGTCGTAATTCTGAGTTCCGGGGTGAACTCCGGTAGCCTAGAGGGGTAGAGATCATCTCTCACCTCACCGTGAAGAGCGCCCGGCCTCTCCGCGCGCCGCACCGAGAGACGACCACACGATTGAAAGGGGATTCTCGTGGCAACAGATATTACCTTGCCCCCCGAGCAGCCCAGCGCCAGCATGCGGTGCTCCTTCTGCAAGAAGACGCGCGCGCAGGTGTTCAAGATTGTGCTCGGCCCGAATGTCTCCATCTGCGATGAATGTGTGGATCTCTGTGAAGAAATTCTGGCTGATGAACGTCTGAAAGCAAACGCTCCGGTCGCCGCATCTCCTAAGCAGCTGGCCACCCCGCGTGAGATTTACAGTTACCTCAACGATTACGTGATTGGTCAGGACGCCGCGAAGCGTACTCTGGCGGTGGCGGTGTACAACCACTACAAGCGTATTCACGACCTGGACAACCCGGTACTGACCTCCCGCACGCTCTCGGCGACGGCGGGGGAACAGGTTGAGCTGGGCAAGTCGAATATCCTGATGCTCGGCCCGACCGGTTGCGGTAAGACCTACCTGGCCTCCACCCTGGCGAAGAAGCTGGATGTGCCCTTCGCCCTGGTTGACGCAACCACCCTCACCGAAGCCGGTTATGTGGGTGACGACGTGGAAAACATTCTGCTGCGCCTCATCAATGCCGCCGACGGCGATATTGCGAAGGCTCAGCGTGGCATCATCTACATTGACGAAATCGACAAGATTGCCCGCAAGGGTGGGGAGAACCTCTCCATTACCCGCGATGTATCCGGTGAGGGCGTGCAACAGGCCCTGCTGAAGATTATTGAGGGTACTGTGGCGACTGTGCCCCCGGAGGGTGGCCGCAAGCATCCGGCCCACGCGAATATTGAGATTGATACCTCGAATATTCTCTTCATTGTGGCCGGTGCCTTCGACAACATCGATGACCGCATTGCGGCACGTGTGGGGTCCGGCGGTATCGGTTTCGGCGCCGAGCTGGGCGGCTCGGTGAAGAACCCGCTGGAACAGATTATGCCTGAGGACCTGGCCCACTACGGTATTATCCCCGAGCTGATTGGCCGCCTGCCGGTGATTTCCACGCTGACCGAGCTCAACGAGGAGGAACTGGCTCGCGTGCTGACCGAGCCGAAGAACGCACTCCTCAAGCAGTACCGTCACCTCTTCGCGCTGGACGGCGTGGATTTGATAATTGACGATGTGGCCTTGGCCGCTATCGCCCGCCTTGCCTCCGAACGCAAGATTGGCGCCCGCGGTCTGCGTTCCATGATGGAACAGATTCTGCAACCGGTGATGTTTGAGATTCCGGACCGCACTGACGTAACGTCCATCGTCATCGGTGAGGACACCGTGCTCAACGGCACGGAGCCCCGCTACGTGCTGCAGGCCCCCGACCCGGGAACCGAGACCACCCGCACCACGAAGAGGGATGCGAAGACCGCCTCCCTGAAGGCTGCGAAGGTCGGCCGTAAGGTGGCCTAACCGAATACTTCTAGCTGAAGAGGCTAGGGAATAAAGGAGCCGCCACCCCGGTTGTACGGGGTGGCGGCTCGCTAGCAGGTACCGGGTGTAGGAACCGTGGGCCTGGCTAGTGCAGATACCACAGGTGAACATAGGGTGCCGGGCCGCACGGGCGGCTGGCGCATTCGTATACGAGAGGAACACTCATGGCTGAGAACGCACCCGCACAGGTTGATTTCTGGTTCGACCCGATTTGCCCCTGGTGCTGGATCACTTCCCGCTGGATTGGTGAGGTGCAGAAGGTCCGCGATATTGAGGTGACTTGGCGTCCCTTCTCGCTGTCCATGCACAACCAGGGTCGTGACCTGCCCGCCGACTACCAGGCAATGATGGACCGGTCGTGGGCTCCGACCCGCCTCATCACCGCCGTGCGTGAGTTGCACGGTAACGAGGTCATCAAGCCCCTCTATGACGCTCTGGGCGAGCAGATTCACCACAACGGCAACAAGGCTGATTCCTACCGCGATGCCATCGTCAAGGCGTTGGAGGAGGTTAGCCTGCCCGCAGATCTGGCGGACGTTGCCTTCACCGACAAGTACGACGAGCAGATGCGCGCTTCCCTGGACCTCGCTCTGGAGACCGTGGGCGGCACCGACATCGGCGTTCCGCTGATCTCCATTAATGGCACCGCATTCTTCGGCCCGGTGATCTCCCCGAGCCCTGCCGGTGAAGAGGCGGGTAAGCTCTTCGACGGCGCCCTGGCGCTTGCTTCCTACCCCGGCTTCTTTGAGCTGAAGCGCCCCCGCACCGTGGGCCCGATTTTCCACGGTGAGGACGGCGAAGCCTAAACATCCCCGCGCCGAGGCTCCGTAGAGCCCTTCGGCTACAGAACATAAAAATACCGCCCGGTCGTTCGTTGAATGACCGGGCGGTATTTTGTTTCCCAAACTATGCAGAGTTATTGGCTATCGGCTACGGCTCGCGGTAGCCGTTTTACGTGCCTTCTGCGTCTGCTGTATTTTCTGCACTTTACGCTGGACTCTGCGCTCCAAAACCTTTGGATGCGTCGCACGCTGCACAATTTTTGTGTCGCGCATGTGGAAGGTGCGGGTCGCGGTGTACTGGACCGCCGCATCCGAGGTGAATGCCAGCATCGCGAACACCGCCACGCCCAGCTGGAAGAAAATCGTGGACAGCGGCAGGGACTGGTGCCCCCACAACACGCCACCGGTAATCGCCGCGAAGTTCAAAGCCGTCAGCAACAGAGCCAAGCGGCGAGCCTTGGAAGAGCCTCGAAGGGTGCTCCACAGCAGGAAGAGGTGGACCGCAGAATAGACGGCTACGAAGCCCACCAGCACCGCGCCGGTAATGCTCAGAAGCACAACACTATCCACTTGATCGAACAGGCTCAGCAGCTCAAGATCGCTACCGGATCCTTCCTCGAGGAGCTTGGCTCGCAGAGCCGGGCGGCTGAGCGCCAAAAGAACGCTGTTGACAATATCGGCAAGGGTCACGGCGATGAGCATACCCGAACCGATCAGCAGACTCAGCGGCATGCGGTAGGCCAGGTCGTGGGCACTGGAGAGGTGAATGTCCTCCTGCTCGGTAGCTTCCACCCCCTCGTTGTTGAGAATCACGACCGGTAGCGCGCCGTCGGTGCGAATCGCATCGCCGCCGCCGTTACGAGCGTGGTAGCCCGAGGAGTAGTCGTGCAGAATCTCAACGCGGGTTTCCGGGTGAGCGTACTGAATGGACTCCACGATGTAGTCTCGCTCGAAGTCGGTTTCGGCGTCGATGCGGTGAGTGACCTGCAAGGTGAAGAAGCTGAACCCCACACCCGAGTCGTAGGTACCGGCAGCCAACCAGTCCACCCGATGACCACCCGGCAGTAGCCAGCCATCCGGGGTCTTCCAGAAACGTACATGGTGACGCTTCTCGGGGTTGCCGTCCACTTCCTTCTGGTAGGCGAAGGCCTGCGTCCTGCCGAAAATTTTGAGCGGGGAGACCGGCGCCTCTGCGTAGGAGCGGCGGGTCATGGTGGAGAGAATAATCTTCCAGGAGGAGACGAGGGTGACCTCATCTGCACGGGTCCAGCCGGCGTCCTGCATGACCTGGTGAATCTGTTCCTCTGCGCCAATCAGGGCGATATTGACCGGGTCGCCGAGTAGGCCGTCCGGGGTGCGGGTGCGCCCGATGAAGTAGTCAGGAACGTAGATGCGGGTCATGATGGAGTGGAACCGGGGCAGGGTCAGGTATGCGGTGACCGCCCAGAAGACCAACGCGATGGGAACGCCCCACCAGGAATGGCCGACCGTGTTCAGCAGAATCATGATGGTCAGCACGACGGAGGCTACACCGGCAAAGATGAAAAAGAGAGTATCCCAGAAATCGACCCAGAAGCTGCGCGGGACGAGGTCCTGTGTTTCACCGCGCGTGTCGATATCGCCGCGGTAGACGGGCAGTGAGGTGACCGGCGGCGCAACATCACTACGCGTGGGACGTAGGATGCGTTTTGGGTGGGACATGCACGCCCTTTCTATGCGCTGAAATTGGTGCCAGAAAACTATACCAAAAGCTCGTCGCACGGAAGATTCGGTGGCAGAAGACCCACGGGCGAGGATAGCTCGTGGGTCTTTTTTCGGGAGAGGTCTTATTCCGGGAGAGAACAGAGATTTAGTCGAGGGGGAAGCCGTCCTGCGCGGCGGCACGGTCCGCGGCGATAGTTGTCTCGTGGTGTAGCATGTCTCGGCCTTCACGCATGAGGCGCACCCACTTGCGGGTCAGCTCCTCGAGCTCGACTGCACTCAACGTGCCGGAGGCGATGCTGGTCTCGTCGGTGGCAGCGGAGTAGGTGATGTGTTCGTGCCAGAGCGCGTAGACCTCATCGGCGTAGGAGTCATGGAGCGCCTGGGCGTATTCGCGCGCATAGCGAATGTATTCTCCGAGGACTGAGAGATAGTGTTGGAGCTGATCCTGGCTTGGGGCCGGGGTGCCGGCTGAGGATGGGTCAGCTGTTACCGGGGGAGGAGAGCTCTGCCTCGCGGGGGAGAGCGGGTGCTCCGATGCTGAATGGGGTGAACGTGGAATCATGAGCGGTCGTACGCGCCGACTACGGCGCGCGGGTAGGGTCGGGATGCGACGTCGCACCCCGACGGCGGGTAGGGGGTGTGGCTGGTCGGAGTAATGATTCGTACCGGTGGCGTGCGCTCGCTGAAGTGAAGTAAAAGTGAAGTGAGGGGAACCCTCACAAACCATCATACAAAAAGTGTCCGTCAATCTTATAAGGTTGATTAGCGGCGGGGAACTCTAAAAAATGTGCATGTAAAAGCAATAATCTGCAAGGAGGCGGTCATAATCCCACATGGCAAAAGGTGAAAAATGTTCTTGGGAGAGATGAATCCCCAAGTCCAGGGGATTCAATAAATGTGGCTGAGATGCGCGAGTTGTAGAAGGTCACGGTGTGAGTATTTGCCGAGAATCAGATTTGAGTATGAAAAAGATTACAAAATTTCTTGCTTTGGAATGAAGAAAAAGACATCACAAAGGCCTACAGCCCTCCACGACTCCAGCCGGAAGCACGCGAAGTGCAGAAGACGCGAGGCGGGACGATACCGAAATCTCGGTACCGTCCCGCCTCGAATTATTCACTGCTGGCGCGGCCATCGGCTACGCAACGGGTGATGACGAATCACGGATGCGTCGCTTACTCGGCGGCTTCTTCCACCACGAGCACCACGTCGCGAACCTCGAGCTCACCCTCGGACGCCACCAGGGCCAGCTCGCGGGCGTTGCCAGCGGCCTTCAGATCGCCCAGGCCAGCCTCGACACGGTCCAGCTGAGCCTGCGGAGCCGCAATGGTAGCGGACTCAACCTCGGTGCGCTGCTTAACCTTCGCGTCGCTCTTTGCCTTGCGCAGGCCGCCCAGAGCCTCAGCAACATCCGGCAGAATCTGCTTGAGCGACTCAATCTGAGTCGGGTCAGCATCCGCCAGGACCCACTGAGCCGAAATGCCAGCGGTCGGGTTCTGAGCGGAGTACTCAGCCAACAGGGTGCCCTCCAAGATGGGCAGTGCCTGCGGCCACTCGGCGCGGTGCACGCTACCTGCACGCCACCAGGACCAAATCTCTTCGGTCACGAAGGGCAGGAAGGGCGCGAACAGGCGAAGCAGGGCGTCCAGGGTGGTGGCCAGGGCAGCCAGAACCGAAGCCTGCTCCTCCTCGCCGCGGGCACCATAAGCGCGGTCCTTGACGAGCTCCACGAAGTCGTCGGTGAAGGACCAGAAGAAGCTCTCACAAATCTGCAGGGCACGAGCGTACTCGTACTTCTCGAAGGCGGTGGTTGCCTCTTCAATCAGGTATGCCAGGCGGGCCAGCAGGGAGCGGTCCAGGGCGTTGATGAGCACGCGACCCTGAGCCTGAGAAGTAATCACGGACTTCTCGGTTGCGCCCAGGTTCAGCACGAACTTGGATGCGTTCAGCAGCTTGATGGCCAGGCGGCGGCCAATCTTCATCTGGCCTTCGTCGTAGGCGGTGTCGGCACCCAGTCGAGCGGAAGCTGCCCAGTAGCGCACGGCGTCCGAACCGTACTTTTCCAGAACCTCATTGGGGACCACGACGTTGCCCTTGGACTTGGACATCTTCTTGCGGTCCGGGTCGAGAATCCAGCCGGAGAGCGCGGTGTTGTACCACGGCACGGAGGAGGCCAGGGTCTCGGAGCGCACGGCGGTGGAGAACAACCAGGTACGGATGATGTCGTGACCCTGCGGGCGCAGATCCATGGGGAAGGTCTTTGCGTGCAGGTCCGGGTTCACGCCCCAGCCGGTTGCAATCTGCGGGGTCAGGGAGGAAGTGGCCCAGGTGTCCAGAACGTCCGGGTCTGCGATGAAGCCGCCGGCCACACCGCGCTGTTCCTCGGTGTAGCCGGGTGCGGTCTGCGAGGCGGGATCCACCGGGAGCATGTCCTCGGCGGGCAGAATCGGGTTCTCGTAGTCGGGCTCGCCCTCTGCATCCAGCGGGTACCAGACGGGGAAGGGAACGCCGAAGAAACGCTGGCGAGAAATCAGCCAGTCGCCGTTCAGGCCCTCAACCCAGTTCTCGTAGCGGCTACGCATGAAGGAGGGATGCCAGTTGATTTCGCGGCCACGCTCGATGAGCTTCTCGCGGCGGTCGGCATCGCGGCCACCGTTGCGGATGTACCACTGGCGCGATGCGACGATCTCGAGGGGCTTGTCACCCTTTTCGTAGAACTTCACCGGGTGGGTAATCGGCTTGGGGTCGCCGTCCATTTCGCCGGACTCACCCAGCATTTCGACGACGGTCTTCTGTGCGGTGAAGACGGTGGTGCCGGCCATGCGCTCGTAGCGCTCGCGGCCCTCGGCGGAGGTAATCCACTCGGGAACCTCGCGGGAGAAGCGGCCGTCGCGGCCGATGAGCGCGCGGGTGTCCAGCTGCAGTTCACGCCACCAGGTGACGTCGGTGGTGTCACCGAAGGTGCAGATCATGGCGATGCCGGCGCCCTTGTCGGGCTGTGCCAGCGGGTGCGCCTTGATTTCGACCTCAACGCCGAACAGCGGGGAGGTGACGGTGGTGCCGAAGAGCGACTGGTAGCGCTCGTCGTCGGGGTGTGCCACGAGAGCCACGCAGGAGGGCAGTAGCTCGGGGCGGGTGGTTTCAATCCAGACCTTTTCGCCGTTGGGGCGGTGGAAGCTAATGCGGTGGTACGCGCCGGGGCGTTCCTTGTCTTCCAGCTCAGCCTGGGCGACCGCGGTGCGGAAGGTAACGTCCCACATAGTGGGGGCCTCTGCCATGTAGGCGTTGCCTGCTTCCAGGTCCTTCAGGAAGGCCAGCTGCGAAACCTTGCGGGAGTGTGCGTCGATGGTGCGGTAGGTGCGCGACCAGTCGACGGACAGGCCGAGGGTGGTGAAGAGGTTCTCGAAGACCTTTTCATCCTCAACCGCGAGCTCTTCGCAGAGTTCGATGAAGTTGTGGCGGGAGATGCGCGGCCACTTCGCCTGGCTGCGGTCAGGCTTGGGAGTGCCGTCGGCCTTCCAGGTGATGAGGTCACGGAAGGAGTCGTTGTCTGCTACGGAAGGGTCGCAGAGAACGCCGTAGTAGTTCTGAACGCGGCGTTCGGTGGGTAGGCCGTTGTCATCCCAGCCGAGGGGGTAGAACACGTTCTTGCCGGTCATGCGCTGGTAGCGTGCAATGACGTCGGTCTGGGTGTAGGAGAACATGTGACCCACGTGCAGGGAGCCGGATGCGGTCGGCGGCGGGGTGTCAATGGAGTAGACCTGCTCGCGAGTGGTGTTCTCGTCGAATGCGTAGGTCTTCTCATCGGCCCAGCGCTGCGAGAGCTTCTCTTCGAGGCCTTCGAGGGCGGGGCGGTCGGGAACGTTAATCTGTACGGGCGAGTCTGAGCCCAAAATGTTTTCAGCCATAAGGGCTATTTTCTCATATTCACGGCATTCTCTCAGCTTTTAATGCTGGCTGTGCGCTGAGGATGTACCGGGTCACGGCCTCGATAGCCATTCGCGGGGTGCTTCGAGGGCTTGTCAGGGGCGTTCGTAGTGGGTGATGGCTTCTTCGAGGCGGCGTAGAAGCCTGGCGTATCGTGGGGTGAAACGGGCACGGCGCAGGGTGGCGGCGGGCCCGCGGGAGTGGATGAGTGCATCCCAGGAGGCGGGGTCCAGGTAGGTTTGTCCCAGGAGCAGGTGTACTTCGACGGGGTAGGGAGTCCCGCTGGTGACTCGGTGCGCGGCGGCTTGCCGTTGCAATTCTTTGCGGCGGGTTCGGAGATTGGCGATGCGGTGGCGTTGAGATTTCACGGCGGTTTTTGGTAGCGGGGGATGGGGGATGATGGAGGGGAGTGAGCTATTGGAATAGGTCGTTTGTACCTGAAGATCGGTGTGTTCTGTGGATCATTTCAACACGTGGCCGGACCTTTTGCAGGCATCATTCGGGGGCGTAGACTGAAATAGTACCAATCCTGAGGAGGCATTGATGAGTACGTTTAGTTTCTTTGGTTTGGGCGCTTTTGAGACCGCCGTTCTGCTGATTCATGTGGTACTGGTGGTGGCATGTATCGGACACCTCAGCATGCGCAGTGGCTATGGGGAGGCGCGTATGCGCTTCGTTCTTCCCATTATCGCTTTTGTTCCGGGCGCCGCGATTCTCTACCTCATGTCTGCACGTGAGGGTACGGTTCCGCCGGATACTGTGAAGACCGGTAGTAGCTCGCCCGTGTACTTTGAGCACCGCCTTGGTTACCGCGATGGTGGCCGTAGCCGTTGGGGTCTTCCTCGTCGCCGCAAGTAGTCGGGCTACCCAGGCTTTTCTGAGCCATGAAAACTGAAAAATCAGAAATGTATGCCCGGTGTGTTTTGTTACAGAGCACGGCCGGGCATCGTTATTTATGAGGATAGATATGACTAAGAACACTTACGTTCCCCCGTCTCCGTTTCGATCCTGGGCTGGGGACGGCAAGGTAGCCGTGGTGACCGGGGCGTCCAGCGGAATTGGTCGTGCGACCGTGCACCAGCTGGTTGCTACCGGATGGACGGTGTATGCTCTGGCTCGCCGTACCAATCTCCTCTACACTCTGCAGGAAGAGACTGGCGCGCATCCGGTTACCTGCGATGTCACTAATGAGACTGCCGTTGCGTTTGCTGCTGAGCAGATTCTGGGTGAGCAGGGGACTATTGACGCCCTGGTCAATATTGCTGGGGGAGCTATCGGCCTGGATCCTGTCTCTGAAGGCAAACCTGAGGACTACCTGCAAATGTACCGCATGAACGTGCTGGGAATCTTGAACACGGTTCGTGCTTTCAGTGAGGTGCTGCGTCAGAGTGGTCACGGCACGATTCTGAATCTGACTTCTACTGCGGCCGAGCATGGCTATGAGGGTGGTGCTGGGTATAACGCCGCAAAGTTTGGTGCTCGTGGCCTGACTGAGGCGCTACGCCTGGAGGAGGCGGAACATAACGTGCGTGTCATCGAGATCTGTCCCGGCATGGTACACACCGAAGAGTTTTCGCTGAACCGTTTGGGCTCGCAGGAGGCTGCTGACCGCGTGTATGAGGGCGTGCCGAACCCGCTCACCGCCGAGGATGTTGCGCAGACCGTAACCTTTGCGCTCAACGTACCGCACCACGTCAATCTGGATCGCGTCACCCTGCGTCCGGTGGCTCAGGCTAGCCAGTTCAAGGTGATTCGTACCGAGGGGTAGTTGCGTGTTGGGGTGGTAGACCCTGCGCGCGATTCATCATCGATAGGTTGCGCGGATAATTCGTGTGTTGGCCCCGTTTCAGGGATGGGTGTGACCCCATTTCCCTGAGGCGGGGCTTTCGTGGGTAGCTGTGAGGTTTTTCCTCATGGAATAATGCGTAGATTTGTTAAATGTCAGCAAAAGATAAGTTCAAGAAATGTCACATCATGACATGGAGAGCTGAAATGAGCGAATTGGTATGTATTTCACCTCCTTATTCGGAATGTTTTATAACGATTTGGTAACACTTGAAGAGGGAAGGCGATAGGGCGCCGGGAAGAACAGGGGTGAATGTTAGCCTTTTAGCATCACACCCATGTTGAACACCCGATGGCCTTCGATGAGGGAGGCGTATTCCCGGGGTTCACCACCGATAATTTAGAGATCGAGGAATAATGTCGAAGACTACCCGTCGCGTCTATAAGATTGCAGCAGCGGCAGCCTTTACTGCTGGCTCCGTTGTCGCAATTCCGGCTACTTTTGCGGCTGAGGCTCCCGCAGATCAGAACGGTCCGGCTGTTGCCGTCGCGCAGCACCCCAATGGTGAGGTGAACGTGGAGGCGGCCACTCAGAATCCGGCTGCTACCGAGACTCCCAAGACTGAAGCCCCGAAGGCAGAAGCTCCCAAGGTAGAGGCTCCTAAGGCTGAGACCCCGAAGACTGAAGCCCCTAAGGCAGAGGCTCCCAAGACTGAAGCCCCGAAGGCAGAAGCTCCCAAGACTGAGACCCCGGCCCCGAATGCCACCGAGGCTCCTAAGGCTGAGAGCCCGGCCCCGAATGCCACCGAGGCTCCTAAGGCTGAGAGCCCGAAGACTGAAGCCCCGAAGGCTGAGACCCCGAAGGCAGAAGCTCCCAAGACTGAAGCCCCGAAGGCAGAA
>OFDA01000433.1_pt1 | contig 14221 bp, 12 predicted proteins | sample 1520921 | NCBI WGS metagenome assembly OFDA01 (sample SAMEA2699028, study PRJEB24076) | metagenome
AGGAAGAAGAATCAAGCATCACACCTGCATGTGAAAGCTTTGTTCCTGTTGTGACATCGCTATTTGCACGCCTCAAAACCGAGGTTATGTGCATAAGCAAAATCTGGGTGTTATAGGGCTTGGCGATAAAATCGTCCGCTCCTAACGAGAGCACCATAAGCTCATCAAGGTCTGTGTTTCTGCTGGTAACTACAATGATGGGAACGTTTGAGAGCTGTCGTACTTCTCGACAAATCTGTTGTCCGTCAATGCCAGGAAGGTTAAGGTCCAACAAAACCAGGTCTGGATGAGCGGCAATAATCTGTTGAGGTACAGACTCAAAAGACGTGAGAGCCTGGGCCTCAAAGCCGTTTCTTTGTAGCAGGAGCACCAACTCTTGCTGAATCTGATGGTCATCCTCTACTACCAGGATTTTTGTCATATGTGCTCACCTCCTGCTGTGCTATGCAAGTCCTACAAAGCGCTGGGCGTTTTCCCACAGTATGGTATACGTCTTCTCTTTGGGGATATCAAGTCGCTGCCAACGAAGCTCCGCCAAGCGCTCAACCGTGTGCACCACCATCGCTGGCGTACACTCCCCTCCACGTAAAGGCTCTGGTGCCATGTAGGGGAAATCAGTCTCTGAGAGCAGTTGTGCCTCTGGGCAGGAAATCATTGCAGCTCGAATATCATCTGAGCGCTTAAAGGTTGCTGCGCCACCAAAGGCCACGAAGCAACCAAGATCTGCAAAGGGCTTCATGATCTCAGGACCATCGGTGTAGCAATGCAGGTCACAGCCAGCCTTAGGCACTCCCATACGGTTCAAAATTTCAAGCGCCAAATCATGAGCATGTGTATCATCAGCACCATCACGTAGGTGTAATTCAACGCGTTGATTATGCTCGTGTGCAATGGAGAGCTGGCGCTCAAATACTTGGCGCTGGACCTCTTCTGAAACCTCGCAGTACGGTCCAAAATCAAGGCCAATCTCTCCCACGCCAACACAAAGAGGATACTCAAGCAACTCAAACAAGCGCTGTTCAGCTTCTTGGTTGTAGTCTGGTGCACTATACGGATGTGCACCAACTACAAAATACGTGTGCTCAAACAAATACTCTGCAGGTAAATCGCAGGGTATGCAGAGATTTGCCTCAGCCAGCTTTGTATAAGCAGCGCGAGCCTTGTTCAAAGTATCCTCAAACCATGCAATAAAAGCGCTGGTATCTGCCCACTTACGAGGGAACTCCGTTGCAATGTCTACGGGCACAATAAGCATGCGAACGCCCGCTGCTGCTGCTCGTGCAAGAGACTCTGCAGCGCTGTACTCGTGAAGACTGCCCAAATGACCATGGGTATCGGCAACAGGCGCCAAAACAAGCGGTGTCGGCCGAGGCGTACCGTAAATATCGTGGAATAACTGACCGTCAGAAAACGAAAGTGCTTCCACTTCTTCTGCTGGTAGATGATGCTTTTTCTTACTCACTCAAAGGCTCCAAAGCAGCTGCAAGACAAATAAAATCTTGGCTGGTCAAAACTTCTGCGCGCACGGTAGGCGCAATTCCTGTGGCGAGAAACGCCTGGTCTAGCTTGTCTTTATCAAAACCAGAGGCGCTCATTGAATTACGAATGGTCTTTCTGCGTTGTGCAAAAGCAGCGTCAATGACCCTCATGGTATGTAAGAGCTCTTCCTCAGAAAGAAGCTTGGAGGACACTGGGTTTCTCGCCTGGGTGCGATCAAGACGAACCACAGCAGAGTTGACGCGTGGTGGAGGCATAAAGTTGCCAGGACCCACTTCAAATCTACCGGTAACCTGCGCAAATAAAGACAGCTTTGCGGTGTAAGCGCCATATGCCTTGGTAGAAGGCTTGGCAGCAATTCTGTCGGCTACCTCAGCCTGCACCATGACTACCGCTCGCTCAAGCGAAGGAAGCTCCTGGAAGAACTTGAGGATCAGCGTAGCAGCCACCTGATACGGCAGATTAGATACAAACTTAGTTGGCATCGGAGCGCTCGTCGCTGCGTCATGAGCAACGGCCGGAAGTGTACGGTAAGCCTCAGCAAGCTTCTGCGGCGTAATTGCCAGAGCGTCTCCCATAACCAGCGCAAACGAGTCTGGATGCGGCTCTTTGCAGGTTACCTCCAAGACTTGCTCAAGCTCAGAATCTGCTTCAAGCGAGCAAACCGCACGGGCGTTGTCGAGCAAGGCCACCGTAAGGGTACCCAAACCGGGTCCAACCTCGACAATCACATCAGTAGGCTGAACCTCTGCAAGCTGAACGATCTTCTCGATAACATGGTCTTGTACCAAGAAGTTTTGACCCAGCCTGTATTTGGTGGCAAGGCCAAAACGTTCCAGTGTTTCTTTAGTGGCCCGCTGATTAGCAAGCCACGATGTCTGATGCGATGCGTGCTCCGACACGATTACTTGCTTGCAAGACGTGGGAACAGAGCGTCTCCCTTAGAGACAGCCAGGCCGCCCTGAAGCTTACCCCATACGCACTCGCTACGGGTATCGGTAGAGGTAATCTCAGCCTCATCAAGGCTCATACGGTGCAGAACCTCAGCAGACGTCGTAGGCATAAATGGCATAAAGAGATGTGCGCAAATACGAATAGACTCAAGCAGCGTATAGATAATCTCTGCAAGCTCTGATGCGCGCTCTGGGTCTTTTGCCACCGTCCAAGGAGCAGCGTCCTCAATGTAGTGGTTAGCTGCGTGGACAAGCTCCATGATGATGTTCTTAGCGCCTACGTAGTCCATCTTCTCCATGCACGCGGCGTAGCGGTCATAGATGCCCTCAGCCAGCTTGCGCAGAGGATGATCTGCAGCAACAGAAGATCCATCAAAAGTTGGAGTGACGCCCTCAAAGTACTTATCGCTCATATTAAGGGCGCGAGAAACCAAGTTACCCCAGCTATTTGCCAAGTCGGCGTTATAGACCTGCTCCATGCGCTCGAAGGAAATGCCGGAATCCTCACCAGGAGTGACGTCGGTCATGAAGTAGTAGCGGTAGCCCTCAACACCCAGCAGGTCCAAAACGTCCTTAGGTGCAATGGCGTTTCCGCGAGACTTACTCATCTTCTCAACAACGCCGGTCTCAGAATTACGGACGTTAAGGAAGCCGTGAGCAAAAATGTGCTCAGGTACAGCCTCGCCAAGAGCCATAAGCATTGCAGGCCAAATGACGCAGTGGAAGCGAATGATGTCCTTACCAACAACGTGCATCTGAGCTGGCCAGAAACGCTTTCTCATGGCAGCAGCCTCTGGGCTGTCATCACCGTAACCAACAGCGGTGTAGTAGTTAAGAAGAGCATCAAACCAGACGTAGGTTACGTGAGACTCATCAAAAGGAACTGGAACACCCCAGTCAAAGCTGGTACGGGATACAGAAATATCCTGAAGGCCAGACTCAACAAAGCTTCGTACCTCGTTGGCGCGGAAGTCTGGCTCAATGAAATCTGGGTGCTCAGCATACAGCTCAAGCAGCTTGTCCTGGAATGCGGAAAGCTTGAAGAACCAAGACTCCTCAGAGACACGCTCAAGTTCACGATGGCAATCTGGGCAGAGGTGTGCACCCTTGCAACCGGCCTCTTCATCTGCCTTCTCTACCTGGGTCTCGGTGAAGAAGGTCTCCTCGTGAATGCAGTACCAGCCATCATAGGATCCCTTGTAGATGAAGCCTGCCTCACGCATGCGCTCCCACAGATACTGGACTGCTTTTACGTGGCGCTCATCGGTAGTACGGATGAAATCGTCATATGAGATATTCAGCTCTTCATAGAGTCCCTTGAAGAAAGGAACCTGCGAGTCACACCATGCCTGTGGAGACAAACCGTGATCAGCTGCAGCAAGAGCGACCTTCTCGCCATGCTCGTCCATACCGGTGAGGAAAAATACATCGTAACCAGCAGCGCGTCTAAAGCGAGCCTGGATATCGCAAAGCAGGGTGCAATACGCAGTTCCTAGGTGTGGCTTTGCGTTGACGTAATAAATTGGGGTGGTAATAAAGTATGACGGCTTGGCCTCGGGCATAATGACTCCCTTTGTATAAGTTGCAATAACTTATCCAGTATAGAGCAAATGCTGGGCGTTCTTTGTGTTGGTATGGTGATTATGCCTCTTGAGCAAGAATTGCCTGGTATGCCTCGTCACGCGCAATACCAAACTTCTGAGCAAGCTCCTTGGCCAGGGCTGATTTTCTCGTACCAGCAGCAAGACCGGCCTCTATTGCATCTTCAAGCGAGAGTTGAGATTCTCCTTCTGCCTGCGATGTTGCAGAGGCAAGCTCTTCTTCTGTGGGAGCTGCGATAACCAAAACACACTCGCCTTTAAGATTCTCTTTTGCAGCAAGTATCTCAACAAGACAAGGAGCCACGTCACGCACTACTTCTTCGTGCAGCTTAGTAAGCTCTCTGACAAGAGCCACCTGCCTGGTTGGAAACACCTCGGCTATGGCCTCAACCGTTGCGAGCACCCTAAACGGAGACTCATATAGCACAATAGTGCCCGGAATTGATGCAAGCTGCTGTAGGCGCTGAACAATCTGTCCATGCTTTCTGGGCAAGAACCCTTCAAAGAAGAAATGATCACTTGCCAGGCCCGATGCAACAAGCGCGCAGGTCACCGCAGAAGGTCCCGGAATAACTTCCGTTGCAAGTCCTTCTGAAAGCGCCGCGTCTACCAAATGCTGACCTGGGTCAGAGATGCCTGGCATGCCGGCATCTGACACAAACGCAACACGCTGACCCGCGCGAAGCCTCTCTAGCGTTGGCTCAATTTGCGACTCAATAATATTTTGATCACAGCGCTGCAGCGGTACATGAATGTCAAACGCCGAGAGGAGCTTTGAGGTCACGCGCGTGTCCTCACATAAAATGACATCTGCTGCTGCAAGCGTTTCTTTAACGCGCGCTGACGCGTCCGAAAGGTTACCAATAGGCGTGCCCACAATAGACAGTTTACCTGCTAAAAGAGTAGATTCTGTCATTACTCGAGCATTCCCCTCTCAAACGTTGCAAGCGCAACGCGTGCGTCCCATGCAGCCAAAAATGCGGAGGTCTTCCAGGTCTGGAAGAACCATGCAGGACACGTATTGTACACTTTGAGCTGGCCGGAAGTGTAAATGCGCTCAAGTGCAATTCTTCCCTCTGCCGTCATAGCGCCGTCAATACTTGGCAGTGACGCAGACCACTTGCCCACCATGACCGGCAGACCACCTGAGGCAGAGGTCTTCAAATACGCTTCATTTTTATCAATGAGCTGCTGTACACCGCGAGGACCCGAACAATCAATTCCCTCACAGGGTTTATCAAGGTGAGCGTCAAGCCAAACGTTTTGATAGGCCTGCTGACTCATAAAACGCCTAAATCCCTGAGGCCAACCACCATCTGGGAGAATAACCACAGGCTCTTCTCCTGCCACAGATCTAATGGTCTCATAAGCACGGCGATAATAGTTTCTAAGCGAGTGACCAGGAATACCATCTGTGAGCTTAAAGCCCTTGCGCACACGAGGTTTAACCTCATCGGCTACCTCAATGCCATAAAAACCGCTGCGGTGAGCGTAGTGAAGGGCAAGCTTATGCAGAATAGAAAGCGACTTCTCCCCAGAAATTCTGGTACGCGGAGCACCACCTGGCTGGTCATTCAAGCCATCAGGCAAACCTGGATTTACTGCCAGTACAAAAATAACGTGCAGGCCAAGTTCTTCTGCCCATTCAAGAGCTCTATCAAGCTCGGTAATGCAGCTTACATATGGAGTCCCTGCAGCTTCTTCATCAAAAACGTACCAAGGTACAGAAATTCTTACCGCATTAAAACCACGAGCGGCAATGCTGACAAAGTCAGAACTCTGAATAAATGAAGAACGATGCGCTTTAACAAGATTGTGGTAGTCCTCAACGCCCAGTGCTTTAATGAGCTGAGCCTCATCAACGCAGCCTGTGCGTGCAAACGGCTCAGGAGTTACCCACGGTTCAAGCGTAAGCCAACCGGTTAAATTGACACCCCGCAATGCTCCGTGAGCCATGAAACTCCACCTCGATAAAAGATAAAACCTCTACATACGTAGAGTATACCCATCGAGGTTATGTTGCTCACACGAGCTTTAAAAAACAACAGGTTACTTCATATTTTTTGAATATATGGCGCAATTGTTAGGGGTCTCATCAACCTCAACGGAAGAGACGGGCAAGCCTTCTGCCTCAAGTTGCTCAAAGAGATACTTAGCCAGGTTTTCTGCTGTTGTTCTAAACGGCAAAATGGTGAGTGAGAAACCCTCTTCTTTAAGACAGACCAACGTCTTTTCAGAAAGTGAACCCTCTTCAATCAAAAACGTATGATCAAGGGAATCACACAATGCGCGGACCTTGCGCTTAAAGACACCAAAGTCCATAACCATATCTTTTTCTGTACCAGCCTCACCAAGCTCTGCAGTTGAAATGCAGGCAGTCACATGCCAGCGATGACCATGCAGGTTCTCACACTTGCCATAGTAGTTGGTAAGAAAATGCGCTGAGTCAAAGGCATATTCAGTCTTGAGCGTATACATTACGCGTTGTCCTTTGAACCACGACCGCGATCATCGCGTCCTGCTCTTCTGTGCCTGCGACGTGCAGTGTTTTGTGGCTGAGCGTCTCTAGATGCAGCGTTAGGCGCACCGTTAGAACCAGAGGCATTCTGTGGAGCGCTCTGTGTCTTCATGCCCGCCCTATCACCTGGACGACGAGTCCTTTTTGCACGAACTGGTGCCTGTGCCTCATCGCCTTTCTGTAGTGCCTGAGGAGCATCTGTCCTTCTAAAACGCTTACCCTGAGGCTGCTTCTGCGCAGGAGCTGTACCCTGCTCATTTTTCTGAGGAACCTGAGTATTTGCAGCACCTTCATCCGTTGCGTGATGACGGCGGCGGGTACGACGAAGCGTATCTGTTGCAGCATCAAAAGTACTGGAACCAGGGTTGACCTGAGCGTTCTTTGAAGTTCTTACACGACGGGTGCGAGAAGAACTTTGAGCGCCTTGCTCTTCTCGGGCATTTCTTGCACCGGAATTCTTGACGTTTTCCTGCTTATTTGCAGAGTTCTGCTCAAAGCGTTCACGCTTGCGCCTTGGAGTCTCTGTGACAAAGAGATCAGGGTTAATCTCTGGCTCTTCATCAACAATCAGACCGTTTGCCCTATCAAGCTCTGCCAGCGCCATCTGAACCTCAACAGATTCAAGGCGCTCAAGTGCAGTGCGAGAAACGCTGTCTGGCCTGCAAGAACAGCCAAGGTCTTCCGACTTCTGCTGAGCCGCAGGAGATGTGTCCATGTCAGCAAGAGGAATACGTACCACCTTGCCACTCTCAAGACGAAGCGCAATCTCCTCTTTTGGCGTGTTGTACTCAACAATTTTTGCCATGCCCAAAGGAGTCTCAATGACAGCGTTACGCTTTGGAGCACGGTTCTTAAAGTCACGATAGGCTTCAAACTCATAGCGCAAGCAGCACATTAAGCGGCCACAAGCACCAGAAATCTTAGTGGAGTTCAGAGGCAAATCCTGCTCTTTTGCCATGCGGATAGAAACTGGCTCAAAAGAGAGACCAAACCTTCTACAGCAGAGCTCTTGTCCACAGTGACCGTAGCCACCAATAACCGCTGCTTCTTCCCTGACGCCAATCTGACGCATGTCAATGCGCTCATGAAGCTCATGAGAAAGCTCACGAACAAGCTGTCTAAAGTCCACACGATCATCAGCCGAGAAGTAACACACGACCTTCTCGCCATCAAAAAGGTACTCGACGCCAATGGGCTTCATCTCAAGTTCTTCTTGAACAGCAAACTTCCTGAACACAGGAAGCGCAGCCTCGCCCTTAGCGGCAAGCTCTTCTGCGCGAGAAAGGTCCTCGTCAGTTGCTACACGAACAACGTCTTTGAGCTCGGCTTTGTTTGTCTTGTACTCAAACTCCTCCTGAGAAATCTCACGAGGATCAGCTACAGCAAGACCAATCTCTAGACCGCGCTCGGTCTGGCAGATAACGTGGTCACCTTCAAGAACGCCGGACTCCTTTGGATCAAACCAAAGGTCGCGCGCGGCGTATTCAAATTTCACCGGGACAACGGTGGGCATGTGAGTGCCTCCTTGATATGCAGCAGCATAACCTCAAGGGTTAGCTGGGGAGAAACAGAGCGATCCAGGTTGTATTGAGCCTCTTGCACCGCAGCAAGAGCCCCCAAAACACCCTGGGTATGAGTTTGAGATGCCACACGGTCAATAATGCCTGCTGCATCCGTATTTACTATCTCTTCATCAACCGCTTCGCAACATAAAAGTACGTCGCGAAGAAGCGATTCCAGAATTGCCAACATTTCTATGATACCCGAACGCTCACGCGCTGTAAGTTCTCGCTTATTTGCCGCCTCAACCTGCTTTAACGCAGCGCTGGTAAGAAAGTCTTCATTTTGAGCAAGCGCCTCTTCTTGGGTACGTCTTACGTCACCAAGAGGAATTTTTGCAGCTTCTATCAGCTCTTTTGCGGAAGTGAGTACATCCCACGAGTCATTTCTGAGCAGGTTGCCAAAAACATCAATGAGCTGTCTGCGAATGTTTTTGCGTGTAGAAGACTGCAAAAACTCCACAGCTCTACCAGGGGTTCCTGTTGCTGCAAGCGCAATACGAGCTTCCTGCTCTGTGGCGGAAATCTCTCGCATAATAGCGGCTTTAGCAGCAGCGTCAGTGAGTGTTCTAAACGCAACTACCTGACAACGAGAAACAATGGTGGGAAGCACCGCAGAAGAAGAACGTGCAGACAGAATAAAGATGGTATCTGCAGGTGGCTCTTCAATAGTTTTGAGCAGTGCATTTGCAGAATTTTCTCTGAGCAAATCAGCGCGGTCAATCACGTAAATCTTATGAGTTGAGCGCATAGGCGCCAGACTAACATCAGCGATGAGCTGACGAATCTGCTCAATGAGGTAGCCATTTGCGGAAGCTGGAGTAAGTACGTGAACGTCAGGGTGAGTACCGCGAGAAATACGAATGCAGTCGTCACAGGCAGCGTCACCGCCTTGAGCGCAAAGCACGCACTGCGCCAAAGCTTTAGCTGCAAGACCTTTACCCGAGCCAGGAGCTCCTACAAACAGATAGGCGTGGCCAAGCTTGTGCTCATGAAGTGCGCGCGCAAGCAGATTTTGAACTTGAGGTTGATCCTGAAGACGGGTAAGTGCCTGAGGAAGTGGATAGGTGCTATGAGTAGTATGTGTGCTCTCTTGAGTCATAAACGCGTCACTCACCAAGCTCACAAATACCAGGAATAAGATCTGCTAACAGCTGACGAGTACGTGCGCGAACCTCATCAATTGTGCCATCTGCATCTACAGCTTTTACACGCTCTGGCTCATTTTGCAGAAGTTGCTTATAACCAGCAAAAACACGCTCTTGGAAGGCAACGCCTTCTGCTTCTAGTCTATCGGCGTCATTTTGCGTAGCACGCGCATGAGCAACTGTTGGCTCGAGCATAAAAACAAGAGTTCTATCAGGAGAAACCCCACAGCTTCCTAAGCGATTTGCGCGGTGCACGAGGTCTGTATCAAGACCGCGACCAGCTGCTTGATAGGCAAAAGTGGAGTCATAGAAGCGATCACACAAGACAACTTTGCCCGCAGCTAGAGCTGGTCGGATAACCTCTCCTACCAGCTGGGCACGACTTGCTTCATAGAGCAACAGCTCGCATTCATCGCACATCATGCCGTTTTCTGGATTAAGTACCACGCCTCTAATCTGCTCAGAAATAGCAGTGCCGCCAGGCTCACGAACAAAGACCACGTCAAAGCCAAGAGCTTCAAGATCTTCTCGCAGAAGAGAAGCTTGTGTTGACTTACCACAGCCATCAACGCCTTCAAGCGTGATAAACAAGCCTTGAGATGTACGTGCGTCTTTGTTCATGCTTCCCTCCCTCTTAACTATCTCACGATACAGACAGATTGTGTTTCTCGCCATGAATATTCTAAAGGTTTTGCGCATTTCCACATGAAGAGCGCTCAAAAATGGGTAAAAATACGTATGGAGCGGGCGTTGGAGAGGGACGCTCGTTCTTCCGAAAACGGTGCACCTCTCGATGCACCGTCATACGTTTACTTTTTTGCTGCCTTGGTGGATTTGGTGCCCTTAGTACTCTTACGAGCGCCTCTACGCGAGGCAGTTTTCTTTTCTTTACCAGGGCAATCATAGTTTGGACAAAGCTTCCAAGGACCACGCTGAGTAGTAACAACCACCATAGGAGCACCGCAGTCTGGGCACACCTCATCGGTCTTCTCGAGCTTTCCACGAGCAGGCAGAGGATAGCTGGTCTCGCACTCCTCGTAGTTGGTGCAGCGAATAAAACGCTTACCCGTGCGCTCTGACTTATGAGCTACCAGATCCCCATGCTTGCCATTAGCCTTACAGGTTGGGCACTCGCCCACAATAAGGTCTGGCTCCGCATTTGTAGGACAAGCAGGATTAATGCAAGTCTCATACGCGCGCTGTCTAAACGGCTGAACCTTTACGCGAGGGGCACCACACTCGGGGCAAACGCCAGCCTCTCCCTCAAGCGGCTCCACGCGTCCCTGAGGCAGTGGATAGGTAACATCGCAGTCTGGCCAACCCATGCAGCCAACAAAGCTTCCACGGGTCTTCAGAGAGCTCTTAGCAACCAAGTCTTTGCCGCACTTAGGGCAGGTTCCCACCTTCGCGTCAGCAGTAACCGCATCTGCAATAGCCTCAGACAGGTCTTCTTTGTGGTCAATGAGCGTATCAATCATGCCTGCAAGTAAAGCTCTTGAGTGGGTAACAACGCCATCACGCGTATCCTTGCCCTCAGCAACGCTTGTCATATCGGACTCAAGCTCTGCTGTCATATCAGGCGAGGTAATGTGTGGTGCAAACTGCGAGAGTGCATCAACAATTGCCATACCAAGCTGACTGGGCTCAACAGGATCATTTTTGAGGTATTTACGCTGGTAGAGCGTATCAATAATGGAGGCACGCGTAGACTTTGTGCCTAGACCGCGTTTCTCCATCTCTTGAATAAGCTTGCCCTGGCTATAGCGAGCAGGCGGCTCTGTCTGCTTAGCGTCAAGCGACAAAGACTGAATAGAGACAATCTCTCCCTCGCCGACATCAGGAATCTGATCGTCTTTCTTAAGGCCAAAGGGATAAATCTCTCTAAAGCCTGGCTCAGCCAGTACGGTTCCATTTGCAACAAAGGGCTGACCAGCAACATCAAGCATAATCTTAGTGCCGCTCATAGTAGCTGGACCCATAAGAGTTGCGAGGAATCTACGAGCAATTAAGTTATAAAGCTTCCAAGCTGCAGGCTGCAAAGCATCTGGATTTGCAGCTGCTGTTGGATAAATTGGTGGGTGGTCAGTAGACTCCTGCTTGCCACGAGTGGCATGAAGCTTTGGCTGACCCAAAAGCTTTTTGCAGGTAGGAGCATACTGAGGAACTGCAGATAATGTACGGACACAATCCTTCAAGTCAAGCGAACTTGGATAAACGGTGTTATCAACACGAGGGTATGAAATCAAGCCGTCCATGTACAGAGACTCTGCCAAACGCATAGTTCTAGCTGGCGAGATACCCTCTGCAGCTGCAGCTGCCTGGAGCGACGTGGTGTTAAACGGAGCTGGTGGCTGCTGCTTTCTGCTACGAGACTCAATCTGGACAACCGTTGCCTGCGATTGATCTTTAACAACGGCGTAAGCTGCATCTGCTTCTGCCTGATCCCAGAATCTTGCGGTCTGGTGAACCATCTTAAAGGTTGCTTCCGCATCATCTTCTGGAGCAGCAACACCAGAAATAACCCAATAGTCTTCTGGCTTAAATGCCAGACGCTCGCGCTCGCGCTCAACAACAAGTGCCAGCGTAGGAGTCTGAACACGACCAGCAGAGCGCGTATTGCCCAGACCGCCAAAACGTGCGGTGGTCAGATAACGGGTCAGTACAGCACCCCAAAGGAGGTCGATATACTGTCTGGAATCGCCTGCCGCAGCCAGGTTGTAATCAAGGTCTACCAGGTTATTGAAGGCAGTCTCAATCTCTGTCTTGGTAAAGGCAGAGTAGCGAGCACGGAACACTGCCAGATTAGGATTAACCGAGAGCACCTGAGCAAGCGCATCAGAACCAATAAGCTCACCTTCACGGTCAAAGTCTGTGCCGATGATGACAGACTCTGCCTTCTTAGCAAGATTCTTGAGCGCTCGAATAATCTCTTTTTCTGCAGGTTGTTTATCTACAGGAGCCCAAATCAAATAAGGCAAGCTAGGGATTTTCCAACCCTTAAGGTCAACGCCATCTGCCATAAAAGGCTTACGCTTAACCTTGTAAGGAGGACGCTCAAGACCATCTGGAACGTCTGCAGGAAGATGCTCCCCTTCTGCAGTTTCTCCGTACCAACCCTCTTCCTTATCAAACTTGAGAGCTAAAGGAAAATCAGGCTGCAAAATATGGCCACGAAGACCAATGGCAACATGGTCTTCTCCGCCACGTCTAAAACGATAAACAGGAGTGTTGTATACCTTGTCTGCCTCAGGCTTACCCGATTCAGACAGAAGGCGAGCAATCTGCTGCGCTGCGTCGTTTTTCTCGGTAACAACTAGAATCAAAGAACAACACTCTCCAAAGTAAAAATGAAACTATTATATTTTGTCCAGCTCATGCTGCTCATAGTCCTCGCGACTCCACTTAAGAGCAGCTTTGCCATCGCGGGCAATAATTACGTAGCGAGCAACAGCCAGAGCAACTTCGTACAGCAGGATAAGAGCTGCAAACATCAAAATCATGGTGACAGGTGATGCGTCAGGAGTGACAACTGCAGAGAGGATCATCAGTCCAACGTAAACGTAGCGCCACTGCTCACGCATATCCTTATAAGGAACAAGGTGAAGAATAGCCAGGTAGAAGATAACCAGAGGAAGCTGGAACGCAACACCAAAGCCAATCTCAAACATCATAATAATGTTGAGATAATCGCTTGCCTCATTAATGGTTCCTGCAAACTCCTGCGACTGGCCAATCATCCAACCAATTGCGGTGTTCAAAATGATGAAGTAGCAGAACAGCATACCCAAGAAGAACAGGGTAATCATAGCGGCTACGGTAGGAACAACCCACTTGCGCTCTTTAGCGTTAAGCGCAGGCAAGAAGAAAGCCATAATCTCCCAGATGATAATAGGTGTGCAGATAATTACCGAGAAGAAGAAAGCCACCTTAAACCTGATACTAAAGCCACCAAGAACCGAGATAACCGTAAGCTTACCATCGGTTAAAAACTCCCTGATAGGGTCAATCAAAATCTCAATCAGTGCAGGTGTAGCAAAATAAATAATGATTGCGGTAACAAAAAGCGATACCACCACAATGGTCACACGACGACGGAGTTCTCCCAGGTGATCAAAAAGTGGCATACGAGCTGGAGTAATAGGCATTACACGCGAAAGCTGGACTTATGCGTCCTGGCTTTCTCCCTCCTCTCCAGCAACTTCTTCTTTCTTGTCTTCTGCTATGGAGCGAGAAGAACGTGCAGATCCAAGGTTATAGAGGTCTTTTGCAGATGGAGCGGCAGCAGGAGTTTCTTCTGCGGCCTGAGGTGCCACGTGCTCAGTTACCTCTGTAGAATCATCGGAGAAAGCAATAGAAGACGTAGCTTGTGGTGCAGCAGCAGGAGCTTCTTCAGCAGAAGCGACCTCTGGCTGCTCAGCCTCCTGGGTCTGCTCAGCTTGCTTACTCTGCTCAGCCGCCTCAGCAGCAGCCTTCTCAGCAGCCTCGCGCTCCTCCTTGAGGCGAGCACGACGCTCAGCAAAGGTCTCCTGATGATCGGTATCCTCGCGGTCAGCATCAGATGCAGCATTTTTGAGCTGCTCGGAGCGCTTGGGCTTCTCGTGAAGTGCATCCGCTGCAGGGTCAAGTAAGTCTGCACGGACAACTTTATTAAAGCCTTCTTGCGCGTTCTGGAACTGTCTAAGAGCACGACCAAGCGTGCGACCCATACCAGGTAATTTATCAGGACCAAATACTAAGAATGCAAAGAGCAAAATTAGTACGAGCTCTGTTTCTCCAATGCCAAACACAAGCAATACCTTTCTGGAACAAACATAAACAAGCTCTTTGAACCGTTTCTCAAAGAGCTTACAAGTTACCAAACCTACTTGCGAACGTTAAGGTCTTTATCGACCCCAAGAAGCGAAAAGACACGCTCCACGTTTTTCTGAGGATTTGCAACAACAAG
>OFDA01000435.1_pt1 | contig 14146 bp, 11 predicted proteins | sample 1520921 | NCBI WGS metagenome assembly OFDA01 (sample SAMEA2699028, study PRJEB24076) | metagenome
TTAGGATACTTGCTTCGCAAGTTCTATCCGCCACCTCAAAGCAGTGCTTTGAGCAATCAACCACTGCGTCTTGCAGTTATTCCTATCAAAAATCAAAGGCTGGACAGTTTTTGCCCAGCCACTTGGCTTTTCTTCTTAAAAGAAATTGATCATGTGCAATAGGCCTTTTGCAATGACTTTATCAAACAAATAAATCAAAGCAACAAAGAAAGCGGTGTACTCAATCACTGAGATAAAGTTTTTCCATCTTTCCTTGCGATTTGGCCAAGTTGTATCTTTTAGTAAGACGAAAATATCTTTAATGAATTTCACAACTCTCTCCTATCGTGTTTCTTTATGGATGGTATATTTGCTGCAATGTTTGCAGTATTTGTTGACTTCTAGACGTGTTGGCTTGGGCGTTCCACTCAATTTGATGGAGTAGTTGCGTGATCCACAAACCGTACACGCTAGACTTGCTTTTTTTAATGCCATAACGCCTCCGTTCACCCCATTATAGCAAGTTTTCTGCATTTTGACAAGATCAGAAATCCCCACCTCCAGAAAAAAGGAAATATAAAGCGTTATCACTCTGGTTTTCGCCTCATTTTTGGTACAATAAAACAAAAGGAGATGCATATGAAAAGAGATGACCTAAAAGAAAGTAGAAATATTGAGGACCGTCGAGGGCAAGGCTATACGCAGTCAAGTGGCAACAACCTTGGTGGGGGGATCTTGCAGGTCCTTCTATCCCCGGGCAGCTTCAAGAGCAAGATCGTCATTATCCTCTTGATGGTTCTACTTGGAGGAGGAGCAGGTTTAGGTGGCCTCTTTAACTCAGGAACTTCGCAACCTTACCAATCCAGTCATATCACGCGCACCAGTCAGACTTCTATCCAGGATGCAGATACTCGTTTCGTCAGTAAGGTCCTTGGAACAACAGAAGATCATTGGCACAAGGTCTTTCAAGCAGAAGGGCGCACCTACCATGAGCCCAAACTAGTCTTCTATACTGGACGGACAAAGACAGGCTGTGGGATTGGGCAAGCTTCGGCGGGTCCCTTCTACTGTCCGACAGACAAAAAGATCTATTTGGATATTAGCTTTTACAAGGAATTAACGAGTAAATACAAGGCCAGTGGGGACTTTGCTATGGCCTATGTCATCGCCCACGAGGTTGGTCACCACGTGCAAAATGAGCTGGGAATCCTTGGCAAATATCACCGCATGCAGCAGGGACTTTCTGAAAAAGAGCGCAATGCTATCAGTGTCCGCATCGAGTTGCAGGCCGATTATCTAGCAGGTGTCTGGGCACGATCGATTCAAGACCGAAATCTCCTGGATGTTGGGGATATTGAGGAAGCTATGAACGCGGCCCATGCTGTCGGAGATGATACTTTACAGAAACAGGCTTATGGCTACTCGGTGCCAGATAGCTTCACCCACGGGACTTCGGAACAACGGATGCGTTGGTTCAAGCGTGGCTATGAGTATGGGGACCTCCAGCACGGGGACACCTTTAGCCTATCAGATAGTGAACTCTAATCAAAAATTGCATTTTACATAAAACAACCTAAGTGGTGTTGAAAAAATTAAAATAATTAATACTATTATAATCATTTCAACAGAAACTTTCCACCGTGAGAAAAGTGCTAGAAACACGATTGTTTCTAGCAATCGGGAGTTTTGGAACCTTAGGTCCAAAACTAAGTCATGGAACTTCTTCGAAGTTCGCTGACGTCCGTACTCACCTAAGGAAAGTTGCTAAGATGACTTTATCTTCAATCTGCAAAAAACGAGGCTGGGACAAAAGTCCTAGCCTCTTCTTGTCTTTGGATTGCCGAGCAAGACGCAGTGGTTGAGTGCTCAAAGCACTGCTTTGAGGTGGCGGATAGAACTTGCGAAGCAAGTATCCTAAGTCTTTGTTCGCTTTTAAAGCTTCAAAGATGCCCTATGTTTCCTTTATCTGCAACCTTCAACAGTCTCCCAGACTGTTGAAGCTGTGCGGAGGTGGGACGACGAAATCGAATTCTAACGAATTACCGATTTCTGTCCCACTCTCTTTTTGATTAGAAACCAAGCCAACCTTTAAAGGTATCCCAAGCATTTTTCGCTTTTCCTGGAATATCGGCCTTGTCGATCGCTTTTTTGGCATCATCGACCATATTGGATGCCTTTTCTTTGACATCTTCAAAGAATCCTTTGTCTTCTTTGGTTTCTGTTTGCGCCTGCTCTTCTCCAGCTGGAGCAATTCCGTTTTCTGCATAGGAGTTTTTAACAGAATCAAATCGGGTCCCATCGGTATAGGGGAGCACACTATTTGCGACATTGCGGAAGATCTCCGAAGCCGTCCCTGCACTACTATCGGTCAGATAGTGAGTTTCATCCGTTTTTGGGAAGCCAAGCCACTGACTAATGACCACATCTGGTGTGTAACCGATCACCCATTGGTCTCCAGAGAGGTCCTTGTTAAAGCTGGTCTCTGTCGTACCCGTTTTTCCTGCCATGGTATAACCGTAAGGTGCTGCATTGACCCCTGTACCATTACTAAAGGTTCCGAGCATCATATTGGTCATCTTGTCGTTGGTCGACCCACTAAGAACCCGTGTGGATTTCTGACTGTGGCTCTTGACCACCTGACCACTAGCATTTTCAATCTTGGTAATGAGGTGGGCATCATTCATGACACCGCCATTGGCAAAAGTCCCATAAGCCTGAGCCATCTGCATCGGATTGGTTGTCACACCAGATCCCAAGGCGACAGCAAGGTTCTTATCCACTTTGTCCATGTTGAGTCCAAATTTTTTCCCGTACTCAAAAACTTTGTTCAGGCCTAAATCATTAGCCGTCGCAACAGCTGGGAGATTAAGGGATTCTGCCAAGGCTTGGTACATCGGTACGGTCGGGCTCGACTGGATTCCTGCATAGTTGTTGACATGATAGCTTCCGTATTGGGTGGTGCTATTGTCCAACTCTTTGTTGGTAGACCAACCTTCAGCAATAGCTGGGCTATAGACTACCAAGGGTTTGATGGTTGAGCCAGGGCTTCGGGCAGCCTGGGTCGCATAGTTATAGCTACGGAATCCCGGATTTTGATCGCTTCCGACACGCCCTACGAGAGCTCGCACCCCACCCGTCTTAGGATCGAGGGCGACACTACCGGACTCTGCGCGCGTGCCATCTTCTGCGACTGGGAAGAGGGCAGTATTGTCATAAATCACCTGCATGCTTGCTTGGTAATTCTGATCCAGCTCAGTATAGATTCGGTAGCCATTTTTGACAATGTCTTCTTCGGTCAGGCCGTATTCATTGACCGCTTCATTGATGACCGCATCAAAGTAAGAAGGGTAGCGATAATCCTCAGATTTGCCTTGATAGGCATCGACTAGCTGGCCATGGATATCAACAGCTGCAGACTGATCAGCTGTTTTCTGATCAATATAACCAGCTGCCACCATGTTTTGGAGGACCGTATTGCGACGATTAGTCGCATTTTCTACTGAGTAGAGCGGGTTATAGATCTCCGGTCCCTTGAGCATGCCCGCTAGAACCGCAGACTGGTCCAAACTTAATTGGCTCGCTGATACTCCAAAATACTTCTTGGAGGCATCCTCGACCCCCCAGACCCCATTTCCAAAGTAGGCATTGTTGAGATACATGGTGAGGATTTCTTTTTTACTATATTTCTTATTGATTTCAAGGGCTAGGAAGAACTCCTTGGCCTTGCGCTCCACGGTCTGGTCCTGAGACAGATAGGCATTTTTTGCCAACTGCTGGGTGATGGTGGATCCCCCACCTGAGCGACCCAAGGTCAAAATCGCTAAGAAGAAACGGCTATAATTGATCCCACCATTTTTGTAAAAACTCCGGTCCTCTGTTGCGACAACTGCATGTTGCAGATTCTCACTAATGGCATCGAGTTCAACATAGGTTCCTTTTTGCCCGGTCAAACTTCCAGCCTGGTCCCCATTTTTATCGTAGATAATGGTGGTCGCCTTCAGAGCATTTTGCAAATCCTTGACGTTGGTCGTCTTCGCAATATAGAAGAGGTAGGCCCCCGTCAAGAGACTAAATCCTAGACCAATGATCAGGAGAATCTTGGTTAAGTGGAAACGACGCCAAAAGCGACGGAAGGGATGCTGAGAGAGGGGCTTACTTCTGTGCTTGCCCGAGCGACTATAGGTCGGCTCTACTGTCTCTTCTGACAGTTCCGATTCGGGTACTACTTCTGCTACCGGCTTACGTGGCTGATCCTTTCTAAAAAAAGTGATCAAGTTTTCAAATAATTCTTTTATTCTTTTCATATTTGTTATTTTAACACCTTCTCCCTGTCCTAGCAAGAAAAGATCGCTTTTCCTCCCCTTCGCTTTAGTTTTCTTTAAGCTTAGATTTTGCTACAATAGGGGCATGAACTATCAATTTACTATTTCACAATCCTTTCCGCAATTAACCGTGAAAGAGCTACTCGAGGACTACTTTCTCATTCCCCGAAAAATTCGGCATTTCCTACGGATCAAAAAACACGTCCTGGTGAATGGAGAGACTATCAACTGGCAGAGCTTGGTTCAAAAAGGAGACCTGATTCAGCTGATCTTTGATGCGGATGATTATCCTGAAAAGGAGCTACCCGCAGGCGATCCGAGTCTGGTCGAAGAACTTTATCAGGATGAACACGTCATCATCGTCAATAAACCTGAAGGAATGAAGACCCATGCCAATGAGCCGACGGAAATCGCTCTGCTCAACCATGTTTCCAGCTACGTTGGAGCCACCTGCTACGTCGTGCACCGGCTAGATAAAGAAACCAGTGGGGCCATTTTATTTGCCAAAAATCCTTTTATCCTGCCCATTCTCAACCGCATTTTGGAAGAGAAACAAATCCAACGCGAGTACTGGGCCTTGATCCAAGGAAGCTTAGCACAAAAAACTATCATCTACAAGGATAAAATCGGACGCGATCGTCACGATCGGCGCAAGCGCCTGGTCGATTCATGCAAGGGGCAGTACGCAGAAACCCAGGTGACACAACTGAAAAAAATCGGGCGAAACAGCCTGGTCAAATGCCAGCTCAAGACGGGGCGTACCCATCAGATCCGAGTTCATCTCTCCCATCATGGGCACTCGATTGTCGGAGATCCTCTCTATAACCCTGCACGAGGAGAGCGACTCATGCTCCATGCTCACCGCTTGACCTTTACCAATCCTCTGACCCTTGAAACCATCCAAGTCGAAGCCCCTTCCCAGAGTTTTGAAAAAGGGTTGAAAGCGTGAAAAAAGAAGCAAAAATAGGCTGGACAAAAACTGTTCAGCCTATTATATTTGATAGAAATAACTATCTGACGCAGTGGTTGATTGGCATCTTTGTACGCTTTTTTAGCTTCAAAGATGACATATGGTGACGGAAACGATGTTTCCTTTATCCGCAACCTCCAACAGTCTCCCAGACTGTTGGAGTTATGCGGGGATGGGAAGATTGAAAAGGTTTGGGAAACCTTTTCAATCTTTTTTATATTGGAGTTCTTTCCCACTTTCTTTTTATTATTGGTATCGAGGGCTTGCAAATCCACGGATATTGCCATGTCCAATCCGATACGTATTGCGACGGACTTGGTCGTTAGAGTTTCCTTCAATGGTATGAATAACCCCATTTGAGACGCTCTCAACAATTCCGATGTGATCCGCAAAGCCATTATTTTGCTGGCTATTTTGATCCCAGTTAAAGGTGATGATATCCCCTGCTTTTGGTGTAGTGGTACCATCTTCATTCCAGATACCCAAACGTTTGAAAATCTGAATGTGACGTTCGACTCCGCATTCACGGCCAATCAAACCACTCAAGCCCTCACGCTGGAAGACTGTTGTAACAAAGATATCACACCAATCATCAGAATCTTTCACAGCGTATCCAACTGGTAGGGGACGTACGCTATTGTAATCATTGACCAATTGATGATGAGCCGCACTTCCGCCACGAACACCGACAAGACTTGCTGCAGCTCGTAAAATACGATCTCGTTGCCCATTAGAAACACGAGGGTTGTACGCTGTTTGGTCAGCCGTCACACGAGGTGAAAGAGCTGTTTGGCCAAGGTTAAAGCCTTCCACTCCACCATCCACGTAGTCCACATAGACGTGAGTTGTGTAGTTCCCTTTCTGGTATTGGTGATTCGCTGCAAAGACCTGGACTTCTGTGTGCATACCAGAAGGTGCTGTTGCATACCAGTAGAGATTTTCTTGATGAGCTTGAGATCAAGCAGCAACACGAATATTCTTAATTTGACGCCCTTGAGGTGCTTGATCAACCACTACTGTATAAGTACCGTTATTCGAATTCACATCCTTGATGTAGGCCTGTGTCTTAATCTTTGCATTACGGAATTCAACTTCTGTACTAGTACCACCAACACCGATTAGTGAACCATCATTCTGAATGTAGTATAGGTGAATAAAGTACTTCCCAGTGGAATTTTTATGGTCACTAGCCTTCACAGATACCTTGTAATCTCCGTTCGCTTGGCGTGTTGCTTCATACCAGCGAATATCGTCTTGGCCGTCCTTATCAGACCAAGTTGGAACTTGCACAGTCCGCACCCCTTTAGGGCTGTAGACATCACTAATAATAACGTCAAAGGTACCTGTATCCTTGTTGTTGTTCACTATTGAAATCGTACCAATTGGTTTGTTATGCTTAACATCCACCACCGTTTCAGTGATATAATGGTGTTGATTTTTGTTATCAACAATATAGAGGTCAGCACGATAATTGCCAAGTGAATTCTTGTGCTCATCGGACTTGATGGTAACACGATAGCTACCGTCTGATTGTCGAGTCGCTTTGTGCCAAATAAGGTCATCCTGTCCATTCACAAGACTCCACGATGGAACTAATACTTCTTTAATCCCATTTGGAGCGGAAATATTACGAACAACTGCATCAAAAGTTCCCAATTCAGCATTATTATTTTCAATAATGAGGCTTGCAGTCGGACGAGTTTGGGTAACTTCTACCACTTTTTCCGTTAGGTAAAAAGGAGTATTAGAATTATCTACAAGATAAGCATCAGCACGATAGTTTCCTGTAGAGTTCTTATGATCTGTTGCCTTAATCGTCACGCGGTAAGAACCATCGGCTTGACGAGTAGCCTTATGCCAGATGAGGTCGTCCTGACCACCAGCAAGACTCCATGATGGAACCAAGATGTCTTTAACGCCATTTGGCGCAACAATGTCACGAACAACTGCATCAAATGTCCCTGCTACAGTATCGTTGTTTTCAATTGAAAGGACACCTCTTGGCCGTGTGTAATCAACAGCTACTACTTTTTCAGCAATGTAGTGACGATTATTTGAGTTATCTACAACATAAGCATCTGCTCGGTAGTTCCCTTTATTCCCTTTATGTTCGGTTGCCTTAATGGTGACACGATAGCTACCATCACTTTGCTTAGTCGCTTTATGCCAGATGAGGTCATCTTGACCATTCTCTAAACTCCATGACGGAACCAATACCTCTTTCACACCATTTGGAGCGACAATGTTTCGAATAACCGCATCAAATGTCCCTGCTACAGTATTGTTATTCTCAATTGAAAAGGCACCACTTGGTCGTGCATAATCAACAGCTACTACTTTTTCAGCAATGTAGTGACGATTATTTGAGTTATCTACAACATAAGCATCTGCTCGGTAGTTTCCTTTATTGCCTTTATGCTCACTCGCCTTGATAGTGGCGCGATAGCTACCATCAGTTTGCTTAGTTGCCTTATGCCAGATGAGGTCATCTTGACCATTTTCAAGACTCCATGACGGAACCAATACTTCCTTCAAGCCATTTGGTACTTCAACATTACGAACAACTGCGTCAAACGTTCCTGCCACCGGATTATTATTCTCGATTAAAAGTGTCCCACTAGCTTTTGCTTCTGTAGTGGGAATCGTTCCACTTGTTGTAGCACTTGTATGTTCTTCTTTTCTATTGGAAGAGAGACTTGTAAACACAGCGGAAGATGGAGATTCTGTTTCGATCTTTTCTTCAGCAACATATTCCGCAAATTCAGCGTTATTTTTAGCAGTTTCGTTCCGATATGCTTCTGTATCAGCCTTTTTCTCTATTGCTACTGATCTTTCAGCATGTATTCCTGTATTCTCTGTATTTGACGAGGTATCTGCCTTTAAAACGATTGTGGCAGTTTTTTCAGATGTTTGGTCAGATGAAGTTTGTTCATCAGCCTTGACCTGTTGCGTTGAAAAGGCCAACAGTACCGTTGCACTCGCATAAAAAATCAAATCTTTCTTTTTCATTTAACTTCCCTTTATACAAATTTTATACGTTAATCATTTTACCACACGGTTTCAGCGATGAAAAGTTTTATAGGGCAAATTTTTAAAATTAGTGATATTTTTTTGAAAAACTCAAAAAAGAAGTCCATCTGACTTCTTTTGATCTTATGCTAATTGATTTAAGGCCGTCTTTAAGTAGTGACCATCTCGGATTTCCTGACCGACACGCTTAGCATTGTTCACCAAGTCTTGGTAATCGGCATCTGAAAGATTATCGATTGCCTCCTTCAAGTCATGAAGAGACTCTACTGCAATCCCGCAACCCTTCTCAAGCACAAAATGTGACAAGGCTGACTGTTTCCACACCACAAGCGGGAAGCCTGATGCTAGATAAAGCGACGCCTTGTGGGAGTTGTTGTAACGGAGGTATTCTCCAAAAAAGCCACTACAGGTCTCAACGCTATCTCCATCCCAGACCAGACCAAAACCACCCTCAAGGGCTGCAGGAAGCTCATCTGGTAGGAAGGAACCAAAGTAGGTTTCATTTGCAAGTGCTCTACTCTCATCAAAACCAACACCATAGAGGTTATAAGCCGGTGCTTCTGGAAGATTATAAAGATAACCAGCTTTTTCCTGGGCCAAATTACCTGCCACAATGATTGGCTGGTCTTTTGTCAGTCCACTTTTTTCTTGGAAATTTGGAATCAAATAATCAAAAATTCCAAGACTGACAATCTTATCTTCCGCCACTCCTTTATCCACCAAAACTGACTTCATAATAGGATTGTGGGCGATGAGGCCAGTTACACTATAAAATGTATCACCTTCCGTTAATTTCATCCGTAACTTCATTCTAAATGGTAGAGTCTTGTCATTTACAAAACGCAAGGTTTCTAGATCGTGAATCAGAAGATAGGTGTTAACACCTCTATTTTTAAGAGATTTTAGTAGACTGTTAATAAATAAAGAATGATGTAACAAGGGAAATTGTATCACAATATCATCATTTTTCTTTAAACGTTTGAAGGCTCTCAAAAGTGCTCTATATTTGTGAATCTGAGCATTAAGAACATTCATTTTATACCAGTCATCTACCCTAACTTTTAAGGGGGCATAACCTAGTCTATTAAAGATCACTTCAACATCATTACGTGCCTTATTCCCGGCATTTTTCACATTATGATCGTGTAAAAATTCTTCTTTTAAATAGTATTTCATCTCTTATTTCTCATTTTTCAAAAGCTGATTTTTTAGGATAGCGTTCTTGTATGATTTCTTTAAAATGAACGAGATTTTCTTCCTTAAGGTCACTATCATCATTCACACAAAGCAGTTTTTTATGTTTATCTTCAAAGATTTTATCAAGTTTATCCACTTGATTTAAACCAATTGTCTCTCCAAAATTCTTTGACATCGGATAAAACTGGTTACTTTCAATTTGCCAGAGAGAACAGATGTATTGATTGACATCTACCCCATAATTTCTAATCTTATTTCTGGAGGTTCTATCCAAAATTTCTCCCTCAATTTCCCATAAATGTGCCAAGGTACTCTTTTTCATCGGAACAGGTAAATGCTGGTTCACGTATCCCGTCGGCCCCCATGGCAAGAGTAACAAGTTTTTCAAAATCAAAGATCCATAACGGTAATTAAAGAATTTCCAAGGTGAAGATTTTAAAGCCTTCTTATTAGGAAAATGGCGATAAATCAACTCAACATTATTGTGATAAGTATTTGTAAATGGTGACCAAGGAACCAAAGCATCGTATACTGCTAAAAGTTTCGGTTGCCCATTTTTATAAAAATCCGAAGGCTGACTGTCTCTGATTAAGTACATATCATCATTGAAATAAAGAAAGTTTTCCGACAAGCCTTCAATCCGATGGAGGTTAAGCTCAATAGCCGCTGAATTATAAGTAGGTAGATACTCTTTAGGGATAAATTCCTTATGAGTGACCAACTTGAGTTGTGGATGCTCCAAGTTCAACCATTCCGGTTTTTGCCCATTTGTGACTAAATAAATATGATTTACCCAAGGAGCATGCTTTTCAATCATTCGAAACCAATAATTAAAAATACCGTAATCACGATAGCGTTGCTCACCATCGATTTCCTGGTCTATTTCTGCTATTTGACCTGTCACGGCTTGTTTCTCACGGATAAACTCCGGGTCACTTCCGTCAACCCAAAGAACCACGATATCAATTTTTTCTGTCATTTACTAAATTCTTTCTCAACAACTTCCAAAGCTCGCTCAATAACCACGTGCATGTCGTAGTATTTATAGTCTGCTAGGCGCCCACAGAAGATAACCTTGTCATTTTTAGCGGCTTCTTCTTGGTACTTTGCAAACATGGCGTTGTTCTTTTCATCATTGATTGGGTAGTATGGTTCATCGCCTCGTTTCCAGTCAGCTGGGTATTCACGGGTGATGACTGTCTTCGGTTGGGTTCCATACTCGAAGTGCTTATGCTCAATGATCCGAGTATAAGGAATCTCACGTTCGGTATAGTTGACCACAGCATTACCCTGATGATTTTCCTCGTCCAAGATCTCGTGTTCGAACCGAAGGCTACGGTATTCTAACTCCCCATGTTTGTAGTCAAAGTACTGGTCAATCATCCCTGTAAAGACTACTTTTTCAGCAGAGCTTTCCAGTTCTTCACGATTGGCGAAGAAATCAACCCCAAGTTCTACCTCTACATCACCCAGCATGTTTTCAATGATGACATTGTAACCACCAATTGGAATCCCTTGGTAACGGTCATTAAAGTAGTTATTATCAAAGGTCAAACGAACTGGGAGGCGCTTAATGATGAAAGGAGGCAGGTCTGTTGCAGAACGTCCCCATTGCTTCTCCGTATAGCCCTTGATCAACTTTTCGTAGATATCTGGACCAATCAGCTTGATCGCCTGTTCTTCCAGGTTCTTGGGCTCAACATCTTTCATATCAGCCGTTTGTTCTGCAATCTTATCCTTGACTTCTTGAGGAGTCTTAGTGCCCCACATGGCATAGAAGGTATTCATGTTGAAAGGAAGATTATAGAGGCTACCCTTATAGTTCGCCACCGGTGAGTTGATATAGTTATTGAATTCAGCAAATTGATTGACATAGTCCCAGACTTTCTTATTTGACGTATGGAAAATGTGGGCACCATACTTGTGAACATTGATTCCTTCAATATTTTCACAGTAGATATTTCCACCGATGTGATCCCGCTTGTCAATCACTTTTACTTTTTTGCCACGTTTGGTTGCTTCGTGTGCGAAGATTGCTCCAGACAAACCTGCACCAACGATCAGATAATCGTACATAGTTCACTCCATTATTTTTTAAATATTTGTTTTAATTCTTTCACATCTACCACTCTCAGAACTAGGATGGCGATCAGATAAATGATCCCACCAAACACCGCATACACGAGTACATTCAGAGTAGGGGTGAAATGTAGGAAGGGTTTTACAAGTAGTAACAAGGAATACATCATAGCCGATGCGCATACAATTTTTGCCATAGACCCGACGATCGGAACTTCCCTGAGGTAATGACGGGTATAGTACAATTGAATGAACCATACCAGTGACTCTGTCAGAACTGATACAATAGCCGCGCCGATAAAACCAAAGTGAGGCAAGAAAAGCACATTCAACCCAACACTAACAATAGCAGGAATGGTGGTGGATAGCATAAATTCTTTGTTCTTATCGTGCGGGATGAGAATTTGAATCCCCATAATATTGGTCCAACCGATGAAGAACATGCGGAAAATCATGATGGCAATAGCATAACGCGCATCCTGAAAATCCTTCCCTAGGAAGAATTGAACAAAATCATCATTGACAATCAGCATGCCCGCAATGATTGGGAAAATGACCAAATTGTAAATCAAAAAGGACATTTGGTGCATCTTGTTAACAGCCTTGTGGTCCCCTGAAGATAAGAGGCTCGATACACGAGGCAACATGACACTTCCCAGAGACGTCACCAAGGTCAATAGGATATTGACCAATTTCAAGGCTTGATCATAGATCCCCACATCCTTTGTGGAGGCGAGAGCCCCCAGCATAGTCCGATCCAAGGTGACATAGAGGGAAATAGCAATCTGCGGTAAAAAGAGGAGAATGACCGGTTTTAAATGCACCCGTGCATAGGCCATATCAAAATGGGCTTTCCCAATAAATTCGCGGGCAGGTAACCACATGCTCAGCTGACCTAACAGCTCAAAGATGGTTAGTAAAAATACATAAAGATAAAGATCATTGGCAGATTTAACGAACAAGAAGATGGAGATGACTCCAACTAGTTTAACCGTAATATTTCGAACCGTAATCTTGCGGAAGTCCTCTAAGCCCTGAAAAAGCCAGGAAATATCGAGCCCTTTTGAAACCAAACTGAGTCCCAAAATATAGGCTACAGGATTTTGCATGGATGGAAGCATCAAGCAAAACAAAGTATAAAGGAGGAGAGATACAAATGTTGCACCTAACTGGAGGGTATAGATCCCCCAAAAATTCTTTCGGATCTCTTGGAGGTGCCCTGAAATCTCCTTGGTTCCATAATTGGCCACTCCTAAAGTCGCTAAAAGGATAAAGTAGGTGACAATGGAGTTGAAATAGCCGTAAGTTCCTAAATCTTCCGAGCTAAATACCCGAGTGACATAAGGGGTAGTGATAATCGGTAGGATAATCACCAGCAGCTGGTAGGAAAGATTATAGGCGTAATTTTTTAAAACTTTCATGTTCATTCAACTCTATCTATCATTTTATTTTGAACTGGTAAAAGGTTGGCAAAAAGTGTGAATATAAAAATGTTATATCCTGGTCTTACCCAAAATGCTTCAATCATACAGTTTATTGTAATAAGTGATAATAGAGCTAGAAATAAAAACATTCCTTGTTTATAAAGTCTCTTCGATGCAAGTACATATATCAATACCAGTACTAAGACAGGCACAACTCCGTAGTAGAATAACATTTGAATATAAGAGGAATCTACATAGTTATAACTGTATACTGATTCTGTTGTGCCACCATATCCTATAAACTTAACCCCGGTTGCTCCAAACAAATGTAAGCCATAGGTCTCTATTGCATTTTTCCCTAAAAATAACCTCATACTGAATAAGTTGTTCAAGCTCACAAATAATGAAGAAGACCAGGTAAAGAAATACGATAAGTAAAACATTAAGAAAGAAAATATAGCTGCAAAATAAGGTAAGATCCCATAAATTTTAAATTTTCTTTCTTTAGTAACATACATGACAATAAAAATGACAGTTGCTACAAGTACAGAAAGGGCATTTAACCGAGCATCACAAAATTTGATGATAAAAAATGCTAAACTAATACCTACTAAGGTTCGTAGTATGATGAACCTTTTCCGTAGTACATATCCCCAAGCAATAAATAAATAAAAACAGTGGGACGCAAAGTCAGTTGGATAAATGAAACCAAAGGAATTTCTAATCACAAAGCCAGACGAACGGACCTGAGCAAATTGTAAATTAGGAATAACTCCTAGAATTGAAAGTAAGAAAACTCCCAACACTATCGTTCCTGACACAATAACGTATGTTTTTAAGATAACATCAATATCTGCATCATATAATAACAAAATCAATAATGAATAAAGTAGGAAATTAGTCCCGCCCGTATGCATGAATACGATAGAACTTGTTAGTAGTAATAAAATAGCAGTTAAGATATAAAAGAACGTGAATTTTTTTATATACAAAAATCTAAAACATAATAATAATGAAAAACAGATTAATAAAACAACCGGAAGGTTTGGGATTACTCTGTTTAACATTGTTGTCATAAGAGTATCGTACCCAACAATAAGAGTCAATACTAGAATAACCAAAAGGTTCTCAAACTTAATTTTTAA
>OFDA01000437.1_pt1 | contig 14031 bp, 14 predicted proteins | sample 1520921 | NCBI WGS metagenome assembly OFDA01 (sample SAMEA2699028, study PRJEB24076) | metagenome
TGGAGCACCTCAAAAACACCATCATACACTAAATCAGTAAGTTGGCAGCATCACCGAAGATCGCGGGCGGAAACATCCAGATCACCGTCACCTCAGTTCGCAATGGAAACGTGAAATTCCAGCACGTTCAGGTGCATTATGAGCCGAACACGATCTATGGCCATGCAGACTTTACTGCGAACCTCTCTAAAGCCCAGCAAACGACGCTGCGGCAGCTCTATGACGGCTGCAACCCGCGCCCGAGGCGCGACCTACTGCGTGGTGGAGCCGATCGCCTGCAAGTCGGGGCGATGGAGTTTCAGTGCTCCCCTGAAGAGCTATTGTCGGGATTGATTGAAACGATCTACGCTATGCGAAACGCCCTACTACACGGCGAAGTAGACCCCGACCCGAGGGTACTGTCTTGCTATGAGCCAGCTTATCGGATCGTAATGCTGTTTCTAGGCTGCGTGAGATAAGCAGGAGATGTACCCTGTGTTCATATTTTTTAGATATGGCATTAGTCATGGCATTGATATTTTATTTGATATTTAATCTAAGTAAATTAATATGATATATAGGCAGTTGATAATAGAGTGGGAGTGAGGCTATTATTTAGCCTATTGTTTTATTTGATTTAGTGAGTGCCATTGATGATATGACTGCATTATCAATGGCATTTTTTATGGTTTAAGGCCGACGCTGAATCGAAGATATAGCAAATACCATGTGACCGTATCAGCAAATGCCATGGTATCGACAACCGGGTGCATTGCAGCGCTGTGCTGATGCCATCGATGCTCGCTTTGATCAGAACCGCTCTCTCGACCCTTGCCCCAGATCGTTAAATATGCGCCAGAGGAGCACCTCGTGATAGAAATTGTGAACAAGACAGCCGCCACTCGGAATCGAAGTATCCATATAGGTGAATAAAGTTTGCGGAAAATACGCTGAGAAAATAGAAAAGCGTCAATGAAGGGACATAGGAATGGCGATTAACGGAGAGAACGGTGTTAGTGCAGTCACCGTGGATGAACTACTCAAGCAAGGCCTTCGGATACCGAACTATCAACGCCCATACAGTTGGGATGTATCGACTGCTCTACAACTGGTGGATGATATCAGCGAAGCTCTTCGAGATACCGAACGAAAAGATATTCCCTATGTTTTGGGTGCAATCATTCTTCACGATGATGGTGAGTATCTCAATGTAGTCGACGGGCAGCAGCGCCTGCTGACTTTGCGAATGATTCTTGCGGCCTTAGATCCGATAAATCATCAAATTTCGATGTCTGGTAACAGCGACACTCCTGTCTCCCTAGTTTGGATAGAGCTTCAAAGGCGCCTGTCGCAGTTGGAAGATAAAAAAGAGTTTTTGGATTTTATCTGTCACAAATGTCAGTTGGTGCGTATTGTGACGGACGATATTGATGAGGCATTTCGTGTCTTTGATTCCCAGAACTATCGCGGCAAACCGCTTGCCCCTCACGACTTGCTCAAAGCACACCACCTGCGCGAAATGCACGATGAGTCCGCTGCTATGAAAGTGGCTGTCGTTGAGGCTTGGGAAGCCGTAAACGATGAGGATCTGGACAGGCTTTTTTCTACTTTTTTATACCGGATATCCAAGTGGTCACGAGGCGAAAGCTCGCTCGAATTTACTATTCGGGACATCGGCATGTTCAAGGGCATTTCATCACGATCCCACAGGTCATTTTCGCCAAATCTGCGATATCACCTTGCAGCACAAGCCGCTATGCCACTTCTAAGTGCATGGTCGGTATCCTCTACACATGATGCACGAAACGCCGGGCGCAGCCGCTTTCAGCTTGATGCCCCGATAATCGCAGGACGCTCATTTTTCGAGATGGTGACATTCATGCTTGACGAATTGAAGATACTGGAACAAGAGGTTATTGACAGAGGTTTCAAAAACTTTGGCCCATCTCAAAGTCGCTACCGCTACGTGTACGAATTGTTCATTGCCGCGCTGCTTTGCTATACAAACAAGTTTGGCGATGAAGATGTAGATGAAGTGCGAAATAGGTTATTCGCATGGGCATATGCCTTGCGGGTCGAGTTACTTCGTGTGCAATTTGTATCTGCTGACAACCGAGCGCGAGGTAAAAACGATGCAAATAAATCGCCTTTTGTTTTGCTACGTAATGCGATGACTGGAAGTGTTGTCCGCAAACTTCCAATAACAAGTAAGCCATACAGCGATAACCACGAAAAGGAACTCGTTGCTTTTATCAAGGGGCTGCAATGAGCAAGAAGGAGTTGAAACCTGAACTGTTAACAGTAGGCAAGTTATTCACTGACAATTATCTGATTCCTATTTATCAACGGAACTATGCTTGGCGGGCCGAACAGATTGAGCAACTTATTAGCGATATTCAAGACTCGGTGGTAGGGGGCCAGGACAACTATTTTCTTGGGAACCTTGTTGTAATCAAGCGGGGTAGAGAGGATGAGTTCGAGGTCATAGATGGACAACAACGACTTACAACCCTCTATCTGCTTCTTACCTTCCTGGAGCAAGACGGTGAGGGTGAGAAGCCGTCGGTTGGCCATGCAGGCCACTTGCAATATGAGTCGCGCGCACGGGCAACTGAGGCCCTGCTGCGAGTAGCACAGGAGGCGGCTAAGGAGCACGTTCGACCGCAGGGCTCCACGAGTAATGCAGATGCTGGCATTCATGAAGGCTACAGCATCATCAATCAGTTCTTCAAACAAAATGAAAACCTTAATCGCTCACGCGAAAAATTCTCCGATTTCTTGCTAACGAAGGTGACTGTCGTCCGTGCCTCGCTGCCACCCAATACCGACCTCAATCGCTACTTCGAGATCATGAACACTCGTGGGCAGCAACTCAAGCAGGTTGATATTGTTAAGGCTCGCCTGATGAGCAAACTGCCCAATCAATATGAACGCGAATGCTTTGCGTGGGTTTGGGATTCCTGTGCTGACATGGATTCTTATGTCCAGATGTCTCTGACCCGTGGTGACACAAGTTTGCGAAACAAAGTATTTGGTGATGAATGGTCCTGGCTGGAGGTGACCAGCTTCTCTTCGCTAATGGAAAGTCGTCCGCAATCCGGCATCAATTCATCAAGGCAATCCTCCGAAGGGGTATCGTTGTCCTTGGATGAGGCGTTGTCAAAATACGCTAAAGAGCTCGAGTCAAATTCCACTGAAGACGAGGGCAACGAGCGGTTTCGTTCGACTATTGAGTTTCCGGCCTTTCTGCTACACGTTCTAAGAATTATGAAAGGCGATGAGGTCGAAGACGAAGGCCTGCTTGACGACAAGCGCCTCATCAAGTCATTTGACGACGCCGTAAATAATGTACCCGATGCTAAAGCCGATTGGGTGCGTAGTTTTGCATTTATGCTTCTCAAGTGCCGCAACCTCTTCGATGGCTTCATCTTGAAGCGTCAATTCACGGCAAACATCGGTGACGATGGCGATTGGTCTCTCCAGCGACTGAAAAAAGGAGGCGGGGACAAGAAGCCAACCCCGACGTACATCCATGTTTTCTCGGCCAGCAATGGAAGCTTAGAGGAGGACGGGAGTGCTGACCCACATACCCGAGATGTATTGCTGCTTCAGTCCATGCTTCGGATTACCTACACTTCTCCGCGAACGATGCACTGGATTACCAAAGTTCTTCGCTGGCTCTCCGTTAAAGCCCCTCGAGACGTGAAACATGCGGATCTTGCCGATTTGTTGAAGGGATATGCCCGCAGCAAGGTTAAAGAGACATTCTCCTTTGAGAAAGATCAGCAACCACAAGGGTTTGGTATCAGCCGTATCGTCTTTTCGTATCTCGACTATCTTCTGTTGAGTGACTCCTCAAAACGAGATTTCAAATTTCAGTTCAGAACTTCCATTGAGCACTTCTATCCACAGCATCCTGACAAAGAACAGTCGGGCGCGGTTGTTTCAGGTTCTAGCCTTAACCTGCTTGGCAACCTCGCGCTCGTAAGCGTCAGCGCGAACTCAAAATTCAGCAATAGCCTCCCCAGAGCAAAGGCCGAAAACTTCAAGGATACAATTGAACTTCAAAGTCCCAAGCTCAAGAGAATGGCGGAAATCACCCGAAATACAAACTGGGACGATCAGCAGATAACAGCACATCATGAAGCGATGGTGACATTGCTTCGTGATGATGTAAGTCTGGTGGAGGCAAGCGGAAGATCCAACCCAGGGCGTTGACTTCTTTGAATAACTGCTTTTGGATGAATATCCTTTGTGGTGTGCAAGTTGTCAGTCTAAAAGCGTTTTGCGTCGGGCGACACGATCAGTACAGTCTCCAAGTTTTCTTACCATGGTATTTTGTATGGTATCGACATGCAGATATAATTCTATTTTATTGATTTTATAGTGTTTTAAGACAGCATTGATCATCGAGTGGGTAACATAGGCTTAATACATTCCTTGCTCCTCGCACCGGAGCACATCACAGATACTGATTGAGATCCACTTCACGCAGCGGCTGGTTTTGACGTTCTGTTATCATTTGCACTAGGTCTTTTTCGTCCAGCTCATCGAGCATTTGTTCATACAGAGCCGCGGGCACACAATAAAAAACAGGGCGGTTGCGGTCAATAATCGCGACCGGGTAGCCGCCGCCGGCACTGGCGGTGGCCACCGGATCGTTTTTAAGTTCGCTGATGCTGGCAGTCACATCACACAGAATGATATTTGTCATGGTCCCCCCCTGAGACAAGTCATCTGTATGATCGGTAAAGTAAGCTCTTGCGGCAAGTCCCGTCTGTCATTTCGACGGTCAGAAACGGGCAACCGGCAGCTCCTTCTAGCGGGTGGTATATGCCGGTGACAGCATCTCCCGTTTCATCTGCCAGTCCGGCGCAATACCCCGTCCGGCAAACCAGACTTTCCCGAGTCCGGAATGATTAATGCCGTCGAGTACCTTCATCAGCGCATCGCTGTGCGGCCGTGGCTGCACGTCATCGAACAGATTCAGCTGCGCGACGCCGTTCGGACTGAAATCATTGAGCATTATCCCCGCTTTTGCGTAGCGGTGGCCATCGAGCCAGATCCTGTCCAGAGACCTGACCGCAGCCGCGATAATGTCCCGGGTGTCACGGGTAGGGGTGTGCAGTTTTTCCGTGGCCACGTTACCGTAATACGGCTCATTAACCGCAAAAGGGGATGTCTTGATGAAGGTGCTGATATGCCGGCAGTACTGTCGCTCACCGCGCAACTTTTCCGCCGCGCGCTCGGCATACTGGCAGACGGCCTGGCGCATTTCTTCGTAGGTGGTGATCCGCTGCCCGAAGCTGCGACTGCAGACAATCTGCTGTTTCGGCGGCGGCGCTTCCTCCAGTGAAATGCAACTCTCGCCGTTCAGCTCACGTACCGTGCGCTCCAGCACTACGTTGAAGTTTTTCCGGATAAATGTAGGGTTCGTCAGCGACAGCTGTAGGGCGGTGGTGATCCCCATAACGTGCAGCTTTTTCGCTATCCGGTTCCCCACGCCCCAGATTTCTTCCACCGGCTGCAGGCTGAGTAATTTTGCCGTTCTGCGTGGATTATCGGGCGACAGCGCCAGCACCCCCCTGAATTGTGGCCATTCCTTTGACGCCCACTGCGCCGATTTGGCCAGTGTTTTTGTGGCGCCGAAGCCGACACCGATCGTCAGTCCGGTTCCACTGAGAACATGCCCACGCAGCTGCCTGCCAAAATCCTCCAGATCCATACAGTGGCCAATTCCCCGGGCATCCAGGAAACATTCGTCAATTGAGTATTGTTCGACGCGGGGCGACAGCTCTTCCAGCAGGGCGACCACACGGTTACTCAGGCTCGCGTAGAGCTCGTAGTTGCTGGAAAAACGTACAATTTTTCAGGAAACTGCGCCTCTTTGAGCTGGAACCAGGGGGTTCCCATCTTTATACCCAGCAGTTTGGCTTCAGCACTCCGGGCAATAACGCAGCCATCGTTGTTACTGAGAACGACGACAGGTTTGCCGCGCAAATCCGGCCTGAAAACCTTCTCGCAACTGGCGTAGAAGGAGTTGACGTCAGCCAGGGCGAACATCAGTCTGCCCTCCGGGTTTTATGAATGAAGGCTGTCACCACGCCGAAAATTTGCAGCGTTTCCGGATCCGGGTACAGGGAAGGGAAGTCCGGGTTCATCGCCTGCAGGGCTGGCCGCGGCGTCAGAAGCAGGCGTTTTACCGTAAATTCACCCTCAATTTCCGCGATAACAATATCCCCGTGCCGCGGCTGTTCTGCTTTATCCACGACCAACAGATCGCCGGAATAGAGGCCAATATCAGTCATTGAGTTGCCAATCGCCCTGACAAAATAGGTGGAGTGGCGCCGGTGAATGCAGTACTCATTCAGATCCAGTTCAGACTCAGTGTAGTCTGCTGCCGGTGACGGAAAACCCGCAGGGCATCGCTCTGTGAACAAAGGAATTTTTACTATGCTGGCTTCTGATACTGCAGGAATGAACTTCATCGTTTTTTCCCTCGCTTAAGGCTGTATATATATACAGTGTGCGCCGGGAGACCGGTAAAGATCAAGGGGTGAAAGTCCCCGACCATTGAAGGACCAGCAATCCACAGGGTCCCCGAGTCATGCGTTGTATACCGTGAGGTATGGGGCGAAGCGTTGACAGGGGTGTTGACAGGCCAGCCATTGAGCCACGAAATGTATATTAAATTCCCGGGTGCCGACGTTGTACTGTTTACGGAAGGCAACATCATAGGGTGCGTTACTGCGAGTGCCATATGGACCCGGCGGGGTCTGAGACCCTGGCATGTCAATACGATCTTTACGCGGGAACCGGGAGATCTCCCCTCTGACCATCTGCCAGTGCCGGAGATGGCCCGCACCGGGAAGGCGAGGAGCCGAAGCCGGTGATGTACGGAGAGGAGAAGTCGGACTCGCTCATAGTAGCTGCGAATCTGGCGAACAATCCGCAAGGAGCGGAGTCAGTGGAGCGAAGGAGCGGGGCCAAGGGAAACGCGGAACAGCCACACATGCGCCGGACGCAGAGCCGGGAAAGTATGTCACAGAGGCTGTCACGCGTGCGGGAAGCTGCGAAGCAGCGGAAGAAAGAACGGTTTACCGCATTGTTCCACCCCCTGACAGCAGAGGCACTGGAGAACGCATTCCTCTCCCTGAGCAGGAAAGCGGCTGCCGGAGTTGATGGTGTCAGGTGGAAGGACTACGCCGAAAACCTGAAGGTCAACATAGCAGATCTGCACCGGAGGCTTCATCAGGGTAGTTACAGGGCTCAGCCCGGCAGGCGGCACTACATCCCGAAAGCGGATGGAAAACAGCGCCCGCTCGGCATCGCCTCACTGGAGGACAAAATCGTCCAGTATGCGCTGGTTAAGATCCTGAATGCAGTCTACGAAAATGACTTTATGGGGTTTTCATACGGGTTCAGACCCGGGCGAAGCCAGCACAATGCGCTGGACGCACTGGCCACAGGGCTGGTTCGGACCAATGTAAACTGGGTACTGGATGCCGATATCAGTCAGTTCTTCGACAAGGTAAGCCATGAATGGCTAATCAGGTTCATAGAACACAGAATCGGCGACCAGAGGGTAATCAGGCTCATACGAAAGTGGCTCACAGCCGGGACCTCAGAGGAAGGAGAATGGCGGGCATCGGAGGAAGGAGAATGGCGGGCATCGGAGGAAGGAGAATGGCGGGCATCGGAGGAAGGCACCCCACAGGGTGCGGTTATCTCGCCGCTGCTGGCAAACATCTACCTCCACTATGTCTTCGATCTGTGGGCGCATCAGTGGCGACGCCGCCATGCCACAGGCAATGTGGTCATGGTCAGATACGCAGATGACATAGTCATCGGGTTCGACAAGCGAATCGACGCTCAATGCTTTCGTATAGCCATGCAGCGCAGACTGAAGGAGTTCGGACTCACGGTACATCCGAAGAAAACCCGACTGACGGAGTTCGGCCGCTTCGCAGCCGAAAACCGCGCCAGCAGGGGAAAAGGTAAACCAGAAACGTTCAACTTCCTCGGGTTCACGCATATCAGTGGGAAAGATCGTAGTGGCAGGTTCATGCTGATACGAAAGACACGCCGGGACAGGATGACGGCGACACTGAAAGCGATCAAGGACGGACTACGAAAGCGCTGGCATTACTCAATCCCCGAACAGGGAAAATGGCTCAGGAGAGTGGTTCAGGGATACCTGAACTACCACTCAGTCCCGGGCAACTATCCCATGATGCGGAAGTTCAGGATATACGTAACAGACCTCTGGCGACGGGCGCTGAGGCGCAGGAGCCAGCAGGATGATACGACATGGACGAAAGCAAACAGACTGGCAGCCGTATGGCTGCCGAAGGTTCGGGTTCTGCATCCATGGCCTGTGGAGCGGTTCACCGCCAGACACCCAAGGCAGGAGCCCGGTGCGTGAATAGCGCACGCCGGGATCTGTGCGGGGGGTACCCGGTAACGGGTATCCCTACCGCGACATTATTTTGCGGAGGCCGTTTTTTTTCAAGTCATCTTGTTGCCGTTGTCTGTAACCATTTGCTGTTCCTGCAAAAACAGGGAAATTTCAGAAGGATCGCTGCCAGTCCGGAGAATCGTTATCTAATAAAATGTAATATACTGACGTACAGTGCATTTATTCTGAGTGGAGTGATTATGAATACGGGTTTAAGGCAGGTTCTGCGATATGCAGGCGTCCCGGTTGACGCCGCTGAACCGGTGCGCCGGCAATTCGGTAGCCGCCTGATTTTAATCGTGACGGTTGCTCTTCTTCCGCTGTTGATTGTTGACGTCCCTCAGTGGCTATTTGTGCTCTCTCAGATTATCTGGGGAAGCGGTATGTACATTGGTATCTCCGTGGCCAGTGATAAACCAGATCGCCGATAAGCTCAGAACGAGAGGTCTCCCGGGCCGCCTGGTGACGGGCAGCTGATAAACTGGCGCCATGCCATCAACACCGGATAAGGACGTCGCCGGCTTGTCTTTGCCGCCGGCTCCGCTTTGTCCGGCCCCCTCCCTCCGGTCTGCGGCCTTTATACGCAGCCATCGCGTCGCGATGCCAGCTTCTGCTTTTCTCCCTGCGCTCGTAAACCGCGACAGGGGACCTCATGTTGTATCTCCTGCATCGCTTCGGGTAGTGCCGTGCCTTCACTTTAGCCCGGCCGCTGCAGATGCAAGGGTTCGCTGGCGCCGCCATCCTCGCCCGGTCGCAGTTTTTTTAGGAAGCTCGCCGTTCTTCCCGTCGTTTTCTCGCTCAGGTTCGCTCTAAAACCGTCCAGACCAGCTTCGTGCTTTATCTGCGCTGCGGCCTCCGGTGTCGCCCTTGCATCTTCCGCTTTCCGCCGGGCTGTCGTGTCGGCACGGCACAACCCGGTGCCGCAATCTTATGAACCTGTGGAGGTTGCTATGTATCATGCCCGTCAAACCATGCTGAATGTAGAGGAGTCCGACCGTCTCTCGTTCCTGCCGGATCTGTTTGGTAACGATTTTCTGGCCGGAGAGATGCAGGTCTATGCGCTCGCTGAGAAACACATCACCGATTACTGCGGAGGCTTCTGGCATTTCATCCGTATTCCGGAGGGCGGCGGCTACATGATGCCTGACGGTGACCGTTTCCATCTGACTAACCCGGATAACTGGTTTGATCGGTCCGTCAGCGCGGATGCGGCCGGAGTTATCATTACGGCGCTGGCGATCAACCGCCGTATCTGGCTGCACCATGAACGCGGTGATGCTGCCCTGACACGCCACCTGATGCTGCGGGAATCGCAGCTGTGGAATTTCATTGACTCTCATGACGAATGCGCTGCTATTTACGCGGCTCTGGACTGATACTATATCGGGGCGCCCGACGCCCCGTTTAAGGTCAGAGACGGCACGATCTGTGAGGAGCTTACCCGGCTTCGCAGATCGGTGCGGCCGCGCGAAAATCCTGGCAGGCTTCGCCTGCCAGTGAGGCGGTTCGCCACACCTGCGGCGCTGCGTACTGGCCTCACCTCAACAGGTCGCCAGTTAAGGATTAAGAGCGTAATATCTGCGTACCTTTTCTTCTTTTGCTGATTTTGCGTATGTCGCAGTGGAATATTGCCTCTTTTTCAAAGGAGGAGCAGGACAAAGTTGCCGTCGATAAGGTGGCTGCTGATGTTGCCTGGCAGGAGCGCATGAACAAGCCCGTCATGCCGGAACTTGTTGAACGGGAACAGCCTGAACACCTGCGCGAATATTTCCATGAACGGTTCCGCGTACATCGACTGAACAGTCAGCAGCTGCCGCGCGCAAATGCACCCGAATATAATAAACCGGGCGATGATCAGCAGAATTGATTTTCTTACTCAGTGTGTCCAGGGAGGGTAATCTGTGCGTATGTCTCTGATGTTTGCTGCCGTGACGCTTTTAACCGGTATTAACCTGTTTTTTATTCCGTTTCAGCCTGTTCCGGCTCTGTGGGGGGCTATCCTGGCCGTTGCTTTTGTTCTGATTAATGTCGTGGCGGATAAGCTGCGCCTCTGGAGTGGTATTGCGTGGATTATCGTTGCCGGCATCATCATAACGCTGATGCTGAAGGGGAAAGAGCCGGGTGACGAATTTCGTGTCCTGATCACCGTTTTCGCTTTCCTGGCTTCAATCTGGTATAGCGTTGCGCAGTTCAGGAAGGAAAATAAGCTCCGTTCCTGACGCCCCGTCTGGTATGCCGCCGGTTTATCATGGCTTCTTTCCGGCGGCATGAAAAACATATTCTCTCCAGCCTGCATCTTTACGTTTCCGGCTTGCTCCCTGCTGTCTGTCTGCTTTCTCTTCTTCTTCCTGCTGTGATGTCTCTTTTTAACCCTTAAAGGCTTTAAAAGCACACCCGCACTGGACACCTTCGGCTCCCGGCCAGCTGCGCTGTCCAGTCGTCGAGCCACACTCCGCTAACCGCGAAAAGACGCGGTAAACTCCGCCGAACCCGCTAGGCGGTTTCGGGCCTGGCGGCTAGTGTCTGATGTCTGAAGTCAAGGTCAACGGCAGCGCTTGCTGCGACCGTTCCGGCCGCGCCGCTTTCACCGTGCCGGCGATAAAGCTGCCGGCACTCTGCAGGGCAACGCCGTTTCGCGCCCGCGCTCTTCGTCGTTGCGGCGGGTGCCTGCTCCTTCCCCCTGGCGCCGTATCACCCGTTTGAGTCCATTCGCCGGGGCTGAGACAAGCACAGTCGCCATCATCCGTCCAGGGTAAATGGCACGCGGTAAACCGCGCCCTGGACAGCTGCCGTCGCCCGTGCTCGTTTACGCCCTTGCGGCGAACGGCTCTCAAACGGGTGAAGTTAATACCAGGGGGCAGGTTCAGCAGGTCCCCGCACAAAGTCAAAACCGCGGCCCCGGCAACTCAACGGGTGATGTTCTTTAAAAATCAGGAAAAAGAAAAATGCAGGATCCTTCATTGCGAACGTATCGGATCGCATTTCTGGGAAGCAATGCCAGCGGCAATCTGCCGATGTTTACCCGGGTGCAGGCCACGACCGGAAAACGGGCGATAAAAGCGTTTATTGAACGCTGTGAACCCGTCAAAGGCTGGTTTCTGGGCGCACCGGAAGACATTACCGATCAGGTTCAGAAGGAGGAAGAAGAGGCGGGAAGCAAACCGCAGGTATGAAAAAAGCAGGGTAAACCCTGCTTCTCCCACGCCGTAAAAATCGCACGAACGGTTTTTCCGGCTTCGTTAACTACCATAAGGAGTCAACTTTATGATCGTTTCTATTTTTTCACCTTCCGCAGGCGCTGTAAAGCCCCGTCGTCATTCGCGCATTCTGCGCGCAGATATCACCGCACCGGAGATTGATCCCGCTCTCAGAGCTTTCGGGCGTCATATCGCCAGAAGTCACCGCAAAGGGCGCGGTGTCCACATCCCCGCGATGAAAAATACCGCCCTCGGGCAGGTACTCCGCACGCTGGAACTGAAACGCGCATTTAACTGATGAGGTGAGCCGCCCCGCGAGGGGCGGCAACTGCAGGAAGGAGAAAACACAATGACACCGACTACCGCACAGATCATGACGGAAAATACCGTCAGCCAGACTTACCGGGCAACCTATTCACCCGATGATAATAAATTGCGACTTTACGCATCATTACGGCTCGATGAAGAAACGTATTCCCTGATCAACAAAGCAGGCTTTCGCTGGGCGCCCAAACAGAAACTCTTTGTGGCGCCAGCCTGGACGCCGGGGCGGGAGGATGTCCTGCTTTCGCTCGCCGGTGATATCGAGGACGAGGACAGCACCCTGTTTGATCGCCAGGAGCAGCGCGCCGGGCGGTTCAGTGACTACAGTGACCGGCGGGCGGTTGAATCGGAGCAGGCGCTTGCGCATGTTGATTCGCTGGCATCGGCTGTCCCGCTGGGACAGCCGATCCTGGTAGGCCACCACAGCGAGCGCCGCGCGCGCCGGCATGCGCAGAAAATTGAGAGCGGCATGAAACGTGCCGTGATGCTGTTCGAGCGTGCGGAATACTGGGAACAGCGCGCGCAGGCCTCTCTGCGGCACGCAAAATACAAGGAGCGTCCGGATGTGCGTTACCGCCGTATCAAAAAAATCGAGGCGGAATTACGCAAGTCCCAAAAGCACATTGCCCGGTCTGAAAAGTATATGACGATGTGGCGTGCGCAGACGCTCGATCTGAAAATGGCGTTACTGGTCAGTAATTATGATCATATTCATGCCTGCTTCACGCTCGACAAATACCCCCGCCCGGCAGAGAAAAGCCAGTATGAGGGCTCGATGTCTCTCCATTCTGCCCTGTCGGAGGAGATCATTACTTTTGAACAGGCGCGTGATATTGCGATCCGCTGTCATGAGCGCACGATTAACCACCAACAGCGCTGGGTTAATCATTACCAGAACCGCCTGGCCTACGAACGCGCGATGCTCAATGAAAACGGTGGCGTTGTCACCCGAACACAGGAATTTGAACCAGGCGGGCAGGTACTGAGCCGGGGAGAATGGTTAACCATTCTCCGGGTTAACCGGAGTAAGGGGGAGGTGAGTTCAGTCGAAACGCCCGGTTATCGCTTTCTGGGCTACAGCGGCACGATGAAACTCACGCCCGACCGTATCACGGACTACAAAGCCCCGACAGCGGAGGAAGCCAGCGACGCGAAGAAAGCGGCGAAGCGCCCACCGATCGTCAATTATCCGGGGGAAGGGTTCCGGGAAATGACAAAAGCCGAGTGGGCGAAATTACCCGCTGATTATAAAGGCGTGCGGGGTGCTGCAGAAACCGAAACACACGGCGCCTACCGCTTCCGCCGGTGCATGACGCACGGTTGTACGCTCGTGAATGTGTATATCACAGACATGAAAACCGTTGAAATTCCGAAAAAATAGCAGGAAGGCTCCCCGGCATCTTGCCGGGGAGGTCAGGGAGTACATTCATGCATCATGACCTTAAACACCGTATTCAGGCGATGCGGGTCAAACTGGAAGGGCGCGCCCCTGTCGCTGAAATTCGGGGTAGCTCGCAACTTTTTGTCACCCCCTCCCCGGAATGTCGCCGGTTAGTTGAGCTGGCTGATGTCCGGGAAACCGATCGCATTCTGGAACCCAGTGCCGGAACGGGCGCCATACTGCAGGCGATCAGGGATGCAGTCCCCCGGGCGAAGTGTGACGCCGTGGAGCTGCACGCCGGGTTAGCCCGTCACCTGCAGGCTCATTTCCCGGAGGTCCGGATCTGGTGCGGAGATTTTCTCGAATATCATCCGGAGCGCCGGTATACACGAATTATCATGAATCCGCCGTTTAATCGCGGTGATGATATCCGGCATATCCGGCGGGCATTAACTCTGCTTGAGCCTGGCGGGATTCTGACGGGCATATGTCTGGACGGGCCGCGTCAGCAAAAGGCGCTGGAGTCCCTGGCGGACGTCTGGGAGCCGTTGCCACGGGGAACATTCACGTATACCCAGGTAGCGACCGCCATTCTCAGAATAACCGTCTGATGACACGTTAAGCCGGCGGGGCACCTGTCCCCGTCTGGCCGCGCCTCGAAAGACCGCGCGCCTGCGGCGCCGGGAAAACCG
>OFDA01000442.1_pt1 | contig 13805 bp, 11 predicted proteins | sample 1520921 | NCBI WGS metagenome assembly OFDA01 (sample SAMEA2699028, study PRJEB24076) | metagenome
TAATGAGGAACAGAACTTGCCGTAAGAGACAGAAAAATAAAGGAAGGAACGGCAACTCCACCAACAGCGGCAAGCATAGGAAGCATTGCCTGTCTTGGCTTTCTGAGCTGACCAACAGTTACCTCATACTTGAGCTCAATACCTACAAGCAAGAAAAAGATGGCCATGAGAAAGTCATTAACAAAGACTTCCAAAGCCATATATGCATGAATGGTACCAAGCGAGAAACTCATCTGGACTTCAAGAATTTCTCGGACTACCTCATGAGCAGGAGAGTTGGCAACTACAAGCGCAATAAGAGCTGCAAGCACCATGACTGCTGCTGCAATAGTGCTGTTAGAGGTGATTTTCTTTAAAGAAGAACGCTGGCTAATTCTTCTTACTACAGCGGGCTCTCTATAAATACTAGACATTATCTGCCGTTCTCTCTTTATCTAAATGACATTGGCCGTTAACTATGCAAGTTTTTCTCGAGTTATATGCCTAGTGTACCGTCTACCTACCGTTGAGGGCAACTTGTCATATCTCGGGGAAACGGGGTATATCTCTATGTAAAATGTGGGTAATAGAAAGTCAACGTTTAGTTACTTGTAGCACGTATATATTTGGAGCGGATAATGGACACTAAGCGAATTGCCATCATCACAGACTCAGGAACTAATGTCCCACCTGATTTTGTTGCTGAACACAATATTCGTATCACCCCACTTCGCATTAACTATTCTGACGGCTCTTCCTACGAGTCCGGCATTACCATCACACCAGCAGAGCTTGTTGCTCGCTTTGAAGAAGAAGTTCCTAAAACTTCACTTCCTTCTCCTGAGGGCATTAAAGCTGCGTTTGATGATGCAAAAGCAGCAGGTTATGAGGGTGCCGTTTACGTTGCTATCTCCTCTGGACTTTCTGCTACCTGCGATACTGCTCGCATGATTGCAGAGTCCATTACAGACTTCCCTATTTATGTTGTTGATACCAAAAACATTGGCATTGCTTCCGGCCTTATTGTTATTGAAGCTCAACGTCTTATTGAGCAGGGTCTTTCTCTTGAGGAGATTGGTGCCAAACTTGATCAGGCTTCTCTGAACACACGTGTATATTTCTCCGTTCCAAGCCTTGAGTATTTACGCAAAGGTGGCCGCATTTCTGAGGCAATTTATCGCATTGGTTCCATGTTGAACATTAAACCTGTTCTTACCTGCGATGAAAATGGCAAATACACCATTGCCAAGAAGACTCGTGGTTGGCAGAAGTCTCTAGCAGGACAAATTGCTCTGGGAGCAACCTTTGCTCAGCAATTTGACCGCGTTCATGTAGGAATTTGTTGCTCCGCGCCTAATATCATTTACTCCGAAATGGAAGCCATGATTAAAGAGGCAATCCCTAATGTCACCGACTTTAGGTATGTCGAGGCTGGCTCAGACCTTGTTGTCCATACGGGACCAGGTCTTGTTGGCTATGCCGTATTTGGCTACTAACAGTTAATCGCCTCATGCAACTAAGAACAGCCGCCCACTCAGGCGGCTGTTTTCTTGTAAAGAGTATGTGTGGCGAGAAGATCTTCTCGCCCTATGCGTTTAGGTTACAGCAACGGCTGATCAGCAAAGAATCCCTGGTCGTCAAGAAGATTGGAGCCGTCAGCAGCTTCAGTAGCCAGCTGATCGCAGCGCTCGTTAAGCGGATGACCGGCGTGGCCCTTGACCCACTTGAAACTTACCTCATGGTCTTCCATGGCGGAAAGCAAACGCTTCCAAAGATCAACGTTTTTGACAGGCTCTTTTGATGCTGTCTTCCAGCCTTTTCTAATCCATCCCGAGACCCATTTTTGATTAAACGCATCAACAACGTACTTAGAATCGGAATAAAGCTCTACCTGGCAGGGGCGCTTAAGAGCCTCAAGTGCAACGATGACGCCGAGGAGCTCCATGCGATTATTCGTAGTAGTTTTATAACCCTGGCTGAACTCTTTGGTGTGCTGCTGGCCGGAGGGATCGGTGTACAGAAGCACGGCCCCATAGCCACCAGGACCAGGATTTCCTCGAGATGCACCGTCTGTATAGACCGTGACGTGCATGTATGAGGTCGCTGCCTCCATACCAAATCTCCTCTAGAACGCGCCTCTTACGTGTTTACTTTGCCTCAGCCCAATTGGAACCATAGCTGACATCGGCAATGAGAGGAACACGCAGGGTAACAACGTCTTCCATAGTCTCTTTTACCAGTTTAGAAACTGTCTCAATCTCTGACTCTGGAACTTCCAAATCAAGTTCGTCGTGAATCTGAAGAATCAGTTTTGACGCAAGACCTTCATCACGCAGGCGTTTCTCGACATTAATCATTGCAATTTTGATAATGTCTGCGGCACTTCCCTGCATAGGGTGATTCATAGCGGTGCGCTCGCCAAAGGCAATAAGCTGGCGATTTGACTGATTGAACTCTCTAATGTGGCGCTTACGCCCATACATGGTAATCGCATAACCAGTCTCGTGAGCAGTACGGACGGAATCGTCAAGGTATGCACGGACTCCAGGATATGCGTCAAAATAGCGGTCAATCATCTCTTGCGCTTCCTTGCGGGAAATCTTCAGAGACGTTGCCAGACCAAAGGCCTGCTGACCATAGACAATGCCAAAGTTAACTGCCTTAGCACGGCTACGAAGTGCTGGCGTGACCTCTTCAACAGACACGCCAAAGACGCGTGCGGCAGTTGCGGCGTGGAAATCGGCACCAGAGTTAAATGCTGCTACCAGGTGCTCGTCAGCTGAAAGGTGTGCCAGCAAGCGCAGCTCAATCTGGGAGTAGTCGCAGGCGAGAAAAACGCTGCCCTCGGGAACGGTAAAGGCGGTGCGAACACGATGTCCCAGCTCAGAGCGGGTAGGAATGTTCTGCAGGTTTGGATCAGAGCTGGAAAGCCTTCCTGTTGCAGCAACGGTCTGATTGAATGTGGTGTGGATGCGCTTATCGCCACGAATAAGCGCAGGAAGCGCATCGAGATAAGTTGATTTGATCTTGGCACGCTCACGATACTCAAGAACATCAGCATCAATCTGGTACTCCTGCGCCAGGTCTCCTAGAACCTTTGCGTTGGTGGAGTAAAACCCGGTGCGCGTCTTTTTGAGGCCATAGGTTGGAAGTTTAAGCACGTCAAACAAGATATGAGAAAGCTGGCTTGGAGAATCCAAGTTGAAATCTTCACCTGCTGTCTGGTGAATGCTTGCCACGCGCTGCGCAATATCTTCCGCTAGCTGGGCAGACTGCTGAGCAAGTTCTTGAGGATCAACGTAGAGACCACGACGCTCCATTGCGGCAAGGACCGGTAGAAGCTGCATTTCAAGCGCAGCAAACAGCTCATATGAGCCATCGTCTTCAAGCTTTTTAGTCAGTACAGGAACAAGGGCTTTAGCAGCTACTGCCCTTAATGCTGCTGCAGGAATATCGTCTGTAGGCTCAGGAAGCTCAGAGCCAAAGTACAGCTCAACCAAGCCATTAATATCAAAACTTGAACGATCAGACTCAAGTAGATACGCGGCAACACCCGTATCAAAGAGACGGTCAGAATCAATGGTTTCAATATCCATCTTCTGTGGCTCGGACGAATCAACAGGGCTTACCTCGTGCAACAGCGCCTTAACATCGTCTGCAGCAATACGGGCTTCTCGCAAAATACGCAAAAGTGTTGCGGTGGCATTTTCTCCCTCAAATTTGAGGAGTGCCTTTTCTGTAGACACCCAAAGTGTACGAGAAAGGCTAAAGAGCGCGCCAGCATCGGCGGCAGAGTCTTCTGCAACGCCGATCCATTCCTGGTTCTCAAGTGCAGCGGTCAGAGCAGCAGATGCGTCTCCTGCCTGCAAATACTCTGACGGAATAGGAAGCGCAGGTGTAGCAGAGGCGGTTTGTGCAACTGCGCCAGCGGCAGAGCCACCGGCCATGCGAGCAAGCCTTGAGGTCATGCCCGTAAAGCCCAAAGCCGAGAAAGCCTTGACCACGTTGTTTGGGTCAAATGTTGGGAACTGAGCATCGTCCAGGTTGATATCAAGCGGTGCATCGGTGCGAATAGTAGCAACCTTGCGGGAGAGCAGCGCGTCATCAATATGAGCGCGAAGATTTTCTCCCACCTTACCCTTGACCTCGTCAGCATGGGCAATAACCTCGTCAAGCGAGCCATACTCAACAATCAGAGCAGCGGCTTTCTTAGGGCCAATTCCAGGAACACCCGGAATGTTGTCAGAAGAATCTCCCTTAAGGCCATAGAAATCTGGAACAAGTTCTGGCGTAATACCAGCGTAAAGATCTGCCACAGTCTCTGGCGTCATGATTGAAACGTCAGAGACGCCTTTGCGCGTAGAAACAATCTTGACGTTTTCTGTGGAGAGCTGGTACATATCGCGGTCACCCGTGAAGAGTAGCATCTGGTAACCCTCGGCCTCACCACGGCGGGCAAGGGTACCCAAGATGTCATCGCCCTCCCAGCCTTCAAGCTGGCAGACAGGAACATCCAGCGTTTTGAGCAGCTCTTTAACTACAGGAAACTGCGCGTGCAAAGCAGGGTCCATAGGAGGACGTTGAGCCTTGTACTGAGGCAACATATCAATGCGAACCTGGGGTTTACCCTTATCAAAGGCGCAAATCACGCCGTCAGGCGAGAAGGACTCAACAAGCTTGATAAACATGTTGAAGAAGCCAAAGAGCGCTCCGGTTGGCGTTCCATCTGGTGCTGCCATAGGCTGACGGATTGCATGGAACGCTCGATGCATGAGCGAGTTTCCGTCAATAACAGCAATGGTTCTACGTGGCTTACCTGCGACTTCTTCAGATGACGCAGCATTATTTTGATTTGTAGTATCAACTGGCATAGTAGTATCAGACATACCTGCTCCTCTTGGTTTTGTGTGCTTCTATTGTACTAAGACTTTCTCCGCTTATGTGCGCCAGAGCCCACGGAAACAAAGCCCGCATCTCTTCTGGCGGCAGCTAAAATTTTTTGTAATCGTTATGTTTCTGTTTGTATCCTCGTCACCCTCTCAGTGGCAAACGTGCGAAAATAACAACCAACATAACGTGCCTAGCACGCGAGAAAACAGACTAACTGCCAGCATTTACCCACAAGGAGGGGCTGTGGCTCACGACAAAGTTTCTCAGGAATTTGGCTCACTTCTCTTTACCGACGCAGACATGCAAGAACGCCTGCCAAGGCCAACGTACAAGAAACTTCGTAGTGTCATCCAGGACGGCAAGCCGCTTGACCTCGACATTGCAAACGAGGTCGCGCATGCCATGAAAGAGTGGGCGCTAGAAAAAGGTGCCACTCACTTCACCCACTGGTTCCAGCCTCTCACAGGCATTACCTCCGAGAAGCACGACAGCTTTATGACTCCTCAGGGAAACGGCACTATTTTGATGTCCTTCTCGGGAAAAGAGCTGGTACAGGGCGAACCTGACGCATCAAGCTTCCCTTCTGGCGGTCTGCGTGCCACGTTTGAGGCTCGCGGTTACACGGTTTGGGATCCTGCAAGCCCAACTTTCATCAAAGATGAAGTCCTCTGCATTCCAACAGCATTTATTTCATACACCGGAGAAGCTCTAGATAAGCGTACTCCTCTGCTTCGTTCCCAGGTTGCCCTTGAAAAGCAGGCCAAGCGCGTTCTTGCACTTTTTGGACAAGAGCCTTCTCGCGTTGTTACAAACATTGGCCCTGAGCAGGAGTACTTCCTTATCAAAGAGGAAGACTTTGAGCAGCGCCCTGACCTTATCCTGTGTGGTCGTACCCTCTTTGGTTGTGAGCCAAGCAAGGGTCAGGAGCTTGACGAGCACTACTTTGGCGCCATTCGTCCAACCGTCAACAACTTTATGAAGGAGCTTGATGACGAGCTCTGGAAGCTGGGCATCCCTGCAAAGACCAAGCACAATGAGGTTGCTCCTTGCCAGCATGAGCTTGCACCTGTCTTTGAGCAAGGTGCACTCGCTATTGACAACAACCTCCTGACCATGGAGAAGCTCAAGCTTCTTGCAACTCATCACGGTCTTGCCTGCCTTGAGCACGAGAAACCCTTTGAGTACGTCAACGGCTCTGGTAAGCACGACAACTGGTCGCTTTCTGCAGACAATGAGAACTTGCTTGAGCCTGGTGATAAACCTGGCGAGAACCTTCGCTTCTTGGTCTTCCTTGCCTGCCTTGTAGCCGCTGTTGACTCACATGCAGACCTTCTGCGCATGTCTGTTGCATCTGCTGGAAACGATCACCGCCTTGGTGCAAATGAGGCTCCACCTGCAATTGTTTCAGTCTTCCTAGGCGCCGCACTTTCTGTAATTGTCGATGATCTTATTACTGGCTCCGATGTCCACGGCGCAAAGCGCACTCGTATGGATCTAGGCGTACCAACACTTCCTGCAGTTCTTAGGGACAACACAGACAGAAACCGTACCAGCCCCTTTGCGTTTACTGGTAACAAGTTTGAGTTCCGCATGTGTGGCAGCCAGCAGAATCTTTCTGACCCTAATGTTATTTTGAACACCATTGTCGCCGAGCAGTGCGACCGCTTTGCAAATGACCTTGAAAACATTTCTGGGGAGAACTTCACCAAAGAAGCTTTGAGGTGGGTTATTGATACCTTCAAGGCTCACGAGCGCATCCTCTTTGAAGGCAATGGCTACTCAGGCGATTGGGAGAAACTTGCCGAGGAGCGCGGTCTTCCAAACCTCCGCACCACCCCTGAGGCACTTCCTGCAATGGTTGCTCCAGAGAACATTGAGCTCTTTGAGCGCTACGGTGTTCTTTCCCAGGCAGAAGCACAGGCTCGCTACGTTGCAAAGGCAGAGCAGTACACCAAGGTCCTAAACATCGAGGCTCGTACCATGCTGTATATGACGCGCCACATGTACCTGCCTGCCCTCTTTACCTACTCAAGTGATGTTGCCTCTTCAGTTGCTGCTAAACAGGCCATTGGTATCAAGAGTGCAGCAGAAACAGAGATTGTTGAGAAGCTCACCGCAGGTATTGACGAGATTTATGCAGCCACCAACAGCCTTGATGAGATCAATACCACAGCTCACCAGATGAAAGATCAGCCTCAGGAGCAGTGCGAATACTACTGCAATGAAGTTCTTCCTGCTATGGCCCGCCTACGTAGCGCCGTTGACTCCATGGAGCTCATCTGCGGACACGACTGGTGGCCAGTTCCTAGCTACAACAAGATGCTCTTCTACGTCTAGTGCTTCATCAGAGCTTCTTGGCGAGAAGACCGGTCTTCTCGCCACTCCCTCTTTAAAGCAAAACGGCTCAGTTACCTGGGCCGTTTTTTGGTGTCCAAATGTTTAACGTATGGAAAGAGCTATGCGTTGATCAACTTACTGTAGATAGCATGAACGTCTTCAAGCTTGATGAGATTGCCTTCTGCATCGGTTGGAGCAGGAGCTATCTGCATTGATTCACTTACTGCTGTCAAATTCAGACGACCTGCATACCAAGGCGTTGGTGTTCCCTCAATAACTGGCGAGAAGAACGAGTCCATTTCTCCCATGTGTTCAGCAGAATCTCGTTTAGTAATAAATTCCTGCCATAAATACGCTGAATACGTATGTTTTGACCCCTGACATACAAATGACCTTATCGTAGAGAAATAAGAAGTACCTGGCAGAATAACTGAAAGATTATCAAAATCGTCTTTAGTAATTGCCCTATAAGCAGCGCTCAGCGGACAAACACAAGCCCTGTACCTGCCAAATCCTGTGTCTCTAATAGCTTGATGGGTACTCTCAGAAAATGCGTCAACATTTTCAAACAAACTTTGGATAATTTGAGCGCCTTTATCCAGACCATACTGTCCTAAAAAGAGCGATTCAAACTTCTTGCCTGTATACGTAAGTGCGGGGTCAGGAATAACATACCTTCCACGCAGGCCATCTGTAAGAAGATCGGTCCATTCGTGAGGACGCAAAATCTTTTTCTCATTAAGGCGTTCTTGATTTACCAGTAAAACCAATGGATCTGCAGCGTAGGCATACCAGTGTCCGTTGGCGTCAAAAAACTCAGGGCGCACGTACTGGTCTGTTGAAGAAGCTTCAAACGGTTGACAATATGCGGAAGTCTCAAAGTTTTGCATGAGAGCTTCACTTGCCAGAAAAATAACATCAGGTTTCTCAAAACCCCAATCAGCGTCAGATTTAGTATCAGAAGTTTCAGACTCCGCGCTCTTATCAGAAGCGTATGTTTGCTTAATAAACTCCTGAATTTCTTCCTCTGTTGCCTCGCCCACCGTAACAGGTAGAGAAAACATTCTTGAATATGTTTCTACCAGGGGCTTTACCGCTTCTTTTGAGGTGCAAAGCAGATTCAGAGAGCCTTCTCGTTGTGCAAGTTGAATGAGCGCTCGAGCGTAGCCCGGAACTTTTGAATTGAGCTGTGGAGGGAGAAGTTCCTGACAGCCAGGATAATAAATGAGGTTCTTGTAACAGAAGTGGCAGTTGGTGGAGTGATCTTCTCATCAGGGTCTTTTGGTCCAAAAGTTTTATGTATCTTCTGGCGCAGACAATCTGGGATAAACTTCACGCTACCTCCTTACCTGCTACATAATCCGTCTGGTCAAACAGATTTTATCCAAAAAAGGCTTTTAGTCCAATCAGGATAAGTACTATACCGCCCACCATCTCGGCACGGTCGCCCAGAAGAGAACCAAGTTTTTTGCCAATGAACAAAGCAATGGTACAGAGAATTGCAGTAATAATGCCAAAGAGCGCCGAGGCAACCAAAATGTCTACACTATGTGCCCTAAAACTTACCCCAACAGCAAATGCGTCGATTGCTGTAGCAACAGCTTGAAAGAGCAGCTTTCCAAAAGAGAGCGTCGTAGAGTCTTGCTGAGCTTCTTCGTCTTCTTCCTCAGAAGCGTCTTCTTTGAGCGCCTTATAGCCGCTGTACAGCATGTTTGAACCGATGAAGCCAAGGATGACTAAAGAGACCATTCCTGCATACTTCTCAATCAATTCTGCTGCGATACCGCCAACAAAATAACCGGCAAGAGGCATGCCAAACTGAAAAAGACCAAAGAAAAGTGGCATGCGCATGAGGCGAGAAAACCTATGGTCATCAAAGGCAAAGGTGTTAGAGATAGTGACAGAGAACGCATCTGTTGCAAGCGCCACACCCAGCATGAAAATTTCAAGTAGACCCATGTGTCAGTTCCCAGGTATCATTAAATCTTGTAACACAAAGATGAAATTTTAACGCCTATGAGCGTTTTTCAGCTACTCTTATACTGAAAAACTACAAGGAGTGTTATGCCTGCTTTAATAACTCACTATCTGTTTGGTGCAGAGGTGGTTCATGATTTGCCCAAAGAGCTTGTTGCAACTGACGCAGAGGTCAATGCATTCTTGCTTGGAAACCAGGGGCCTGATCCCTTCCTTGCACGTCATCTAGCCTGGCCAAACCACTCACTTGCTTGCAATAGGCTGCATCGTCGTATGCACGCAGGCCATATTGTTGACGCATTTTTATCCATTCGCGATGGGGTTTCTCGCCTCCCGCAGAGCGACATGCCAGCTGGTCGTGCGTTTGCGCTTGGCCTCTTAGCACACTACGCACTAGATAGGATTGTCCATCCGTTTGTGTATTCCCAGCAAGATGCGCTGATTGAGGCGGAACCATCTCTCAAAAATGCCTACAGAGAGCTCCATCCTATTATCGAAACGGATTTGGATTCATATCTTCTTTGGCACATGCGCCACACTACCGTTGAGACGTTTCCACCAGCTGAGGTGCTTGAAGCCATTGAATCCACCAAACACGTTGGTGGCGCGCTTTTCTCGCAAGTAGCGCTTCAGGTCTTTGACCTTAATGTTGGCGTTGGTGAGTACGAGAAAGCCCTCCAGGACTACGCTCGCATTTACCACACGGTAGAGCGCACTGATCCTAAATACACTACCAAGCTTCCTGACGTTTTATACAAGACCGAGAAGTTCATGCGTCCTTCAAACAATTCGTACGTTGCCGCAATGGCTCACCGTATTGTTATGACTGAGGACTTCCCTACCGCTAATCTCAAGCGTCTTCCTTGGAAAGAGCCTTACACAGGAGAAATTAAGACTGAAAGTATTCTTGATCTTATGGATGAAGCTCGTGAGTTCTACAAAGAGCTTGTTCAGGCAACTATCTTAGGTCAAAGAATCACCTTGGAAGAACTGTAGAAATGGTTGATGACGAGGACTAACTCGCGGCAAAATACAAATGCGTTGAGCATTCAAACACGTAAGCAAAAAGCGGCTACTTGAATAGCCGCTTTTTTACTAACGCTTATCCACAAACTGATGCATGCTGTAGAAATGCATGCTGAAGAAGCTGGTTTTACAGAAGTGCTTCTTCCCATGCAGGCTCTTTAAATCCAAGAAGAATGGTATTGCCTGCAACAACCAATGGGCGCTTGACCAGCATACCCGTGGTAGCAAGCAAATTATAGGCATCACTATCGCTCATACCTGCATCAAGCTGCTCCTTGATGTTATTATCGCGATATACCATACCTGAAGTATTGAAGAATTTTCTGATAGAAAGACCGCTCAGTTTGTGCCATTCAGCAAGCTCTTCTGCAGTTGGATTTTCTTCTTTAATATCACGCAGTGTATAAGAAACACCATGCTCATCAAGCCATTTGAGGGCTCTCTTACACGTAGTGCAGCGAGAATAGCAGAGAACCAGAATGTTTTTATCTGCCATAGCTGTTCCTTTTGGATAGATTATCGATTGCATAAACGCAAACTATTTTGAGTAGAAAGCAATCCTAAAATCAATATTCCTAGGGATATGCCATAGAGCATGCCAACAAATAGATCATTAACGTTTGACGCCACACTCAGGATGATTGCTAAAATCAAAAACATCATTCCAAGAGAAACATACTTGTTTTTTATAAGTTTCATTTTGTCGTCTCCTTTTTACTGATAGTAACAAGATAGTATAAATCACCACTTTGTTACTGAACATGTACATTTATGCAGGTACCTGTCCTGTTTCAAGAATTTGCTGAAGTGCAGCCTCATCAAGTACAGGAACACCCAAGCTCTCAGCCTTAGTAAGCTTAGACCCCGCGGCTTCTCCTGCTACTACAAAGCTAGTCTTTTTAGATACAGAGCCGGAAACCTTTGCTCCCATAGCTTTGAGCTGGGCACCAGCCTCATCACGTGTGAAGTGTTCAAGAGTTCCCGTTAAAACAAACGTAAGCCCAGCAAGAGTCTGAGGAAGCTCATTTTCTGACTTCTCTTCTTCAAGCACTACACCTGCCTGACGAAGACGCTCAATAACGGCAACATTTTCTGGTATCGAGAAGAACTCGTGTACAGATTCTGCAATCTTAGGACCAATGCTTGGGATTTCAGCGATCTTCTCGACAGGTGCTGTAGCAAGAGCCTGGATAGAGCCAAACTCCTGAGCAAGCAGCTCTGCGACGTTAGCACCAACGTGCCTCATGCCAATACCAAAGAGCGCGCGTCCAAGACCTCGCGTCTTTGATTCCTCAACCTTTGCCATAACCTTCTTAGCAATAGTGTGACCCACAGGAATACTATCGCCAGAAAGGTGATCTGCAGTATCAGTATCGTAAACACGACCTGTAGGCATGCTTGCCAGCGTTTCTTCAGTGAGTTTGTCGTAGAAGTCGGCTACGTCAGAGAGGACGCCCTCTTCAACCATACGATTAATAAGCTCGTCACCAAGGCCGTCAATGTCCATGGCCTTACGGCTGCCCCAGTGAATCAGGCGCTCAACTGCCTGAGCAGGACAATCAATAGAGACGCAGCGGAAGGCCACTTCTCCTTCTTCCTGAATAACAGGGCTGCCACAACTTGGACAGGTAGTTGGCATCTGGAACTCAACAGCATCTGCAGGTCGAAGACTCAAAACTGGTCCAACGACCTCTGGAATAACATCTCCTGCCTTGTGGACAATGATGGTGTCGCCCTCGCGCACATTTTTACGACGAATCTCATCAAGGTTGTGGAGGGTTGCGCGCGCAATGGTAGAACCCGCAACAGTAACGGGATCAAACTCAGCAACAGGAGTAAGCACGCCCGTACGACCAACCTGAATACGAATTTCTCGCAAAACGGTCTGCTTTTCCTCTGGTGGGAACTTAAATGCAATAGCCCAACGAGGAGCGCGAGAAGTAAATCCTAGAGCTTCCTGGCTGGCAAAAGAGTCAACCTTTACCACCACGCCATCAATGTCGTAGTTAAGGTCTCCTCGCTGCTCAAGAGCTTGCGCACAAAAATCGTGAACTTCCTGAGCGCTCAAGCAACGACGAGCATGAGGATTAACATTAAAGCCGCAGCTACGAAGCCAGTTTAAGAACTCCCACTGACTGTGAACGTCAAGAGGACCCTCATCGGCCACTGCGTAGATAAAGGTCTCGAGGTCTCGATGAGCGGTAATCTTTGGATCCTTCTGACGCAAAGATCCAGCGGCCGCATTTCTTGGGTTAGCAAAAGGCTGTTTACCTGCAGCATCCGCATCTTCATTCAAACGAATAAAGGAATGCTTTGGCATATAGACCTCACCACGCACCTCAATGCTCTGGTTAAGACCCCTATTTTCAACCTGCTCAAGTCCAGCTAGTGCAAGTTCTCGTGGAACGTCAGAGATAGTCAAAACGTTTGCCGTAACGTTTTCTCCCGTGCTACCGTCACCTCGTGTAGCAGCGCGTACAAATTGTCCGTCACGATACGTGAGCGCAACACCTAAGCCGTCAATCTTAAGCTCGCAGGTATATGCCACAGGGTTTGTAGGTGACGCGCCAAGAGCCTCATCAGTTCTGGAAAGCCATGCATCCAGCTCTTCTAAGTTCATGGCATCGTCCATGGAATACATACGAGCAGCATGCTGGACAGGCTCAAACTGCTCAGAAACGTAACCACCTACGCGCTGGGTATAGCTATCCTCAGTAATAAGCTCTGGATATGCTGCTTCAAGCTGCTGAAGCTCAATAAGAAGGCGGTCAAACTCAGCGTCAGTAAGCTCTGGATTATCAAGAGCATAGTAGGCATATGCTGCATGGTTTAAGATCCTGTTAAGCTCCGCTGCGCGAGCGGCATCTTTTGGCGAAAGTGCTGCCATTACTACTCCAAACATAAAAACGTAGGTGCAAGAAATCTTGCACCTACCAGGTATTTATTTGCGTCCTCTTAAGGTTCTACCAAGGGCCTTAAGGGCTTCTCGCCTTGCGCTGCCATATGGTGCAATGGGGTCAATAATCTTGCGCAGAGGACTTGCATCAGAAAGCGCGCGCTCGTGGAACTCTGTGACGTCAGCGTCATTTCTAGCGCCTGGCACCATGTCCTGAATAATAACCTCGTAGAACGGAGTGTTGCGCGCGTACTTCCAGAAATAGGACGCCATGTCGCAGCTAGCGTTCTGCCAAGGCTTAATAGCACCAGCAAAGTGAACAATCTTTGGGGCACGACGTGCTGCCTGATAGTCATCAAAGACGCTATTTGGTGCCATTGGATAGAGTTTCTCGGCACGACCAAAGATGTTGTGAGTCACATTCCAATCAGCTGGGAGATAAATAACTCTACCTTGGCACTCGCTGTTCAGAATATCTTGATCGTTGTAGATAAAGATTGGATTGGATGCAATGCGCAGCCACTCCGGAACAGTGTGATAACGGCGCAGCTCAACAGTATTGAAGACCATGACTCCCGCCTGGAAGTAGGCATAAGGATTCTTAAGATTAAGCACGTCAAGGCTGTACTTCATGCGGTCTCCGCCGCGAATGTTAAGGTTTGCAAGATAGTCAATATCAAGCGTTGCGGCAATAAGATTG
>OFDA01000447.1_pt1 | contig 13543 bp, 15 predicted proteins | sample 1520921 | NCBI WGS metagenome assembly OFDA01 (sample SAMEA2699028, study PRJEB24076) | metagenome
TCATAGTGATAATGATAGTCAAGATAGCGAACTCACCCTTGACAAAAGCGATAATCCCATAGGCAATCAAGCTGATAACCACAGAGATAGAAGCTAAACCATCAATACCGTCTGTCAAGTTCACAGCATTTGAGAAACCAACAATCCAGAATAGGACAAAGAGAACATAAAAGACACCGAGATGAATGGTTAATCCACCAATAGCTAAGCTATCTGTCCCACTAGGGAGTACGTGGATAAAGTAGAAAAGCAAACCCGCAATAATCTGCAAGGCCATCTTTTGCCAAGGTTTAAGTCCCTCATTGATTTGACGGAAAATCTTAAGGAAATCATCAAGGAAGCCGATAATTCCATAAATCAAAATTACAAAGAGAATCCCTACTGTAGCACCATAAGCTTGGTGGCCCTCGCTAAAGACGTGGAAGTTGAAAATCAAGCTAACCAAGATGGCAACCACTAGGAAGACTGTCCCTCCCATTGTTGGTGTTCCAGCCTTGGCCAAGTGCTGTTTCACATCTTCGTGCATCTGTTGGCCACCAATTTTTTTGATCTTGTAGTAAGTAATAAAGTGAGGCATGGCGAGCACCGTCAACACAAAGGCGGCCACACCTGCTATCAGACTCATAGTCATCTTAGTCTCCTAAAGTAATGGTAATCTTCTTGGTTTTAGACAGGGCTTTTCCTGCCGCAACACTTTGTTTGGTAACAGTCCCTGACTTGCCACCCTTATAAGTAACTTTAATGCCTTTCCATTTGGCAAAGGTTTCAACGTTCTTCTTGGTCCAACCATACATGTCTGGAAGTTCTGTGAAATCATTGGTCATGATAAGAATCTGTTCATTAGCCTTGATATTGGCTTTGGCATCTACAGAAACCTTCTCAATCTTATCACCAACACCCAGAACAATCGGATGAATCAAGTTTTGACGAAGGGTGTTAGCTGTCTCGCCCGTACTCTTACCGATAATATCGCCGGTTTGATAGCTAGTTTCCTCGGTCTTTTCACTACCTTCAGACACAGAAGTATCTAGGGTGTCTCCCATAGACATGGCTTCTTCCAAAACCGGGTTAACCACAGTTGCATAAAAATTATTATCCCAAGTCTTAGGCTCCAGTACAGTCACATACATGATGTATTCTGGATTATCTGAAGGCACCATGGCAACAACTGAGTCGAGCGTTTCATTGAAACCAACCTTATACGTTCCAGTCTTTTCATCGGCAACTTGGGCAGTACCAGACTTAACCGCTACATCATAGTTACCAACCTTAATGATTGGCGAACCTTCGGACTTGTTGTACATGGTACCAAACTCTGGGTCTGTACCAACAGAAATCATATAATTACGGGTCTCAGAAGCAGCCTGCTTGGAAACTGGCTTACCAATAACTTCTTTCTTAGCCGTACGAACAGTGCCTTGGTTGACATCGGCAACTTGTTTGATAAATTGAGGTTCCAGCATTATACCGTTGTTTGAAATAGCGGTAAAGGCTCGAAGCATTTGGACCTGAGTCACCGAAATCCCTTGTCCAAAGGATGATTGAGCTATACTAACAGAGTTTCGAGAGACAACCCCTGAAGACTCACCAAACATCCCAAAACGGGTTGGAAGACCAAATTTGTAAAGAGATAAGTAGTTAGACCAAACCTTGTCTCCCATCTCTTGTTCTAGCATGGTCATAGCAACGTTACTTGAATAAGAGAAGCCTTGAGCAAATGTCATGGTACCACCTGTTGAGATACCCTCATTGATTGACCAGTCATTAGTTTCAACGTCGTCAACCTTAATACCATTAGCATTACTGTAGGTCGCATTCGGGTTGAAACTTCCATTGTTAATAGCAGCTGACAAGAGCATGACCTTCATGGTTGATCCAGGCTCATACTGAGCTTCGTAAAGACGGTTAACCCAGTCATAGTTTTTCTTAGCCTGTCCCTCAAGAGTATCAGAATTATAGGTCGGACGTTGTGTCGTTGCAAGAATCTCACCTGTCTTAGCATTAACAACTGTCGCTGAAGCATTGACACCTTGCGTCTGCTCCATAAAGGTATCCATCTGCGTTTCTAAGAAGGTTTGGAGAGGCGCTGACAAGGTTGTATAGATGTTCTTACCATCGATAGCTTCCTTGGTAATGGTTTCCGTACCTAGAAGCGTATTACCGTTTTTATCCTTCTCATAGATGGCCTCACCATCTGTTCCAGTCAAGAGGCTATTGAGCGAACGCTCCAAACCAGTTTGACCAATTAAAGAATATGAGCCGTCTTTTTTATTTTCAACAGCTTCGGCACGACCAAGAAACTCTGACGCGAAGGTTCCATTAGGATACATTCGTGACGTTGTTGCTTCAAAGGCCATCCCCTTAATTCCCGCATCTTTAAAGGCTTTTTCTAGTTCTTCTTTAACAGAGTAGGTAATTCCCTTCCCCTTTAGTCCAAAGGAAACCTGGTAGGCACCCTTAGTACGCAATTGGGCCAAGGAATCACTCTTTTCAATTCCTAGCTTATCCTTTAGAATATCAGCAACCTTGTCAAACTGACTATCTTGGACATAGAGTTTTTCTTGAGTCGCTGACACATAGCTAGTCGACACGATTGCGTAAATGGCATAACTGGTTGAATCTTCAGCCAAAACATTTCCATTTCGGTCGTAAATCGTCCCACGCTTGGCAGCCACTGTGGTCTTAGTGTTATAAGATTTAGCAGCCTGGGTCGACAAATCAACACCAAACTTACTGTCTGCCCCGATAATCACCACAAAGTTGATAATAAAGACGAAAAAGATAAAGATGCTGAGAACCATAAGGTTCTGACCAACGTGCTGTCGATTCTGGGCTGGCTTTCGCCTATCCCTAACGACATAGTTTAGAAATAAATGTTTAAGTTTTCTTAATCTGTTCATTGGTTACCTCACACTCTTAATACTATCGTTATTAATAGACAGGCCTGCCTTATTAGCAATCTCTTTAATACGGTCAGAGTTAGTCAACTCATTAACCGCCTGCTTAGCATTGTTAAGCTCTGTTTTTTCATCACTAATCTTGCTATTAAGGTCTGTGATTTGTTGCTTGATAGCCTGATTACGCCCTTGTAAAAATACAACTGCAATACTCATCACAATAGCTGTCAAAACAATTGCCGAATAGAAGGCCTTTTCCATACGCGTCATAAAACGAATATGGTTTCTAATGGCTCTATTGACAATCTGATGTTCCTTATTTTCCATAATTATTTCCTGATTTTTTTAGCCACACGCAATTTAGCAGAATGCGAGCGGTTATTAGCTTCTAATTCTTCCTGACTAGGTAGGATTGGCTTGCGATTAACTAAGGCTACCTTAGGTTGGAGGTCTTCAGGAATAAAAGGTAGACCTTTAGGCACATCTACCGTACTGGCTTCCTTGAAAAGCTGTTTAGTCAATCGATCCTCCAAAGAGTGGAAGGTAATGACCGAAATACGACCATCTACAGCAAGTAAATCCAAGGCCTCTTGAATAGACTCATCCGCAGCACCAAGCTCATCGTTCACTTCGATACGAATAGCTTGGAAAATTTGCTTGGCTGGATGGCCCTTCTTCTTCAATTCCTTAGCAGGCTTAGCTGATTTAATGATTTCCGCCAGTTCCGTCGTGGTCTCAATTGGTTTAACCTGACGGGCCTGTTCAATCTTACGTGCAATTTGTTTAGAGAACTTGTCCTCACCATACTTGAAGAAAATGCGCACCAAATCGTTGTAAGGATAAGTATTGACCACATCATAAGCGGTCAGACTCGCCTCCTCATTCATACGCATATCTAGCTTGGCATCCTGTTTATAGGAGAAACCACGCTCACGCTCATCCAACTGTGGGCTAGAGACACCTAAGTCATAGAGAATGCCATCAATTTCAGACACCCCCAAGGCTTCAAGGTTGGACTTGAGATTACGGAAATTATCCTTGATGAAAGTCACCATACCCTTATCAATATAGTCCTTGAGACGCACTTGAGCATTATCAATAGCCTTTTGGTCCTGATCAAAGCAGTACAAATGACCTTTTTCAGATAATTGCGACAAAAGATAAGACGAATGTCCTGCGCCACCCAAGGTCGCATCAACATAGATGCCATCGGGCTTGATATCAAGCATATCAACAGTTTCGTTTAAAAGAACGGTTACATGGTGAAATTCATTAGTCATAACTTTTATTATAGCACAAGAATAGAGAAATTGTCTCGTTCTGTAAGTTAACAGGATAGTAAAAGAGCCAGATCCAAGGCCTGACTCTTTAGTTTCTATATCATTTGATAAGATCAATCCACTCGATAAAAATAACTTTCCACAGATGGCACTCCATTCGTCGCTAGAATACGGTCCTTACTGTTATCCCCCGCATCACTCCCGTCACTAATCCCTTTGGGACATAGCCGAATTGGGGTATTACCTGTTGGATTGGAATCAACATAAGTTAAGCTATAGATACCTGACACATATTGATTGGATGAGACTTTGTCAATAGGGTAAGTATAGCCCCAGAGATTCAACTGTCCATCCGAAGTAATGGTAATGGTCTGTCCATTTGAAGACTTCCATGTTCCTACAGTTGACTTATAGTTACCATTTTTCAATTCATCAGCGTTAAGTGAGGTTGAGCTTGTTTTATCTTCCGACGATGTTTTAGAACTACTATTACTTGAAGCGCTACTCAAGTCCTTCCAATCCCAACTAGAAAGGTCCGCTTTCTCAGCACCCGAATCACGGTCATCTTTTACAAGAGACTGGCCATCACTACTAAAGTGGTAGCCAGAACCTCCACCAGCCATAGCACCAGCACTACCATAGTAGCTAAAGGTGTTATCCATGAGGTAGGCCAATGTCATACGCTCACCCAGCATGCCCAGTTGTGGACCTTCTGTCAGACGAATGACCTGACCACTATCCTTAGAGATAGTGTAAATATCCGTAATCATATGCTCTTTAAAAAGTTTCCCCGGCTTAAAAGCAAGAAGCAACTCTTCAACACCATTACCATCCAGATCACGGTAAGTATAGACCGTTGAGGCAGGACTTGTTTGAGAATTAGCATAGGTCACAACGAGAGAATTAAGAGAGGCATCCGTTTGGTTATTGGCTACAGCTGTTTGATACTTGCTGATGATGTCATCATAAGCAGAGGTATCTACTTTTTCCTCTTCACTTGAGCTTTCGCTACCGTCTGATTGGGACTGCTCTACTGATGAGGAAGAATTGGCAGATGATAAATGATTAGACTGATTTGAACAAGCAGCTAATAGGGCTAAACTAGATAGTCCTGTCACTAATGCTAAAACTTTATTTTTCATTTCTAATCCTAAATTCCTTTTCTCTAACCCTTATTCTGTTGTTCCAGAGCTAACATCTGCGCTGTAGGCAGGTGCCATATAGCTTGAAGACTCACTATGTGACTCGGTATAAGTTGTTGGTGGCACATAGTTATACTGAGGAGCTTGATAAGTCTCTTGTGCTGAAGATGGCGTTGGCGCCGATGCTACCGCAGGAGTTGAGCTTGCTTCTGTCTGACTAGCTGCTTCTACCGTTGAGCTTGATGACGACGATTCGCTTGAAGACTCACTTGAAGTTGAAGAAGATGACGACGAACTTGAGCTCGATGACTTGGATGAAGCCTTGGGTTTGCTTGATGATGACTGCTTAGTCCCCACCTTAACTTGGACCTTTGCATGATTATGTGTAGGTTGCAAAAAGACAATTGCTAAAGCCAAAAGAATAGCCGGTAGGGTAAATGCCAAAATAAGGTAACGTTTTTCTTTTAATTGACGAAGTAGTTTCATAGAGTATTCACATTTCTTAAATATATTTTTAGTATCGATTAGTCTCAGATAAGATTATATCAGAAATATTAAAATGTGCAACATTAACATAAAACTTTTTTGGCATCAAAAAACCAACTCAAAGAGTTGGTTGATTGTCATTATTGTTGTGGATTATTGAAGTTGTTGAAAGGCTCATCTACTTTTGTTGGTTGACATAGTAGAAAAATTAAGATAAAAATACCGACAAATGGAATTAAAGGAATAAAAATATACGGCCAATTATAGCCAGCATCACGCAAACGACGAATAGTTATAGCAAGACCAGGTAAAACTGTAGCAATACCATAGGCAAAAAAGATAAGTAGGAGGTAAAATATAATAGTAAATACCTCTCCTGATCCTGTTGCAGATAGTATTCTTTCAAACACTCCATCAAGCAATAAATAAGCACAGAAAATCAATACATGTGCCGAAAATGCAAACCAGTAATCTGAAGGTGTTGAACGGCCCGTAAAATCAACATAGCCCTTCCAAAATTTTTTGTAGGCTTCAATCATAATTAAATCCCCCCTTTTTTGTACTGACCCCAAAAAGTTAGACAATTAATTTATCCAAAGGATTTAGTTCTGTATTGCACAGGGCTAAATCCTTTTAATTTTACCTTAATGCGTTTGTTGTTGTAATAATCAATATAGTCTACAATAGCTCGTTCTAATTGATTAAGTGATTTAAACGTCTTCTCGTAACCATAAAACATTTCCGATTTCAAAATGCCAAAGAAAGATTCCATCATGCCGTTGTCTGGGCTGTTACCCTTACGTGACATGGACGGTTGGATCCCTTTATCCTCTAAAAATCGATGATAATACTGATGTTGATATTGCCATCCCTGGTCACTATGGAGAATTGTATTTTTATAATGCTCCTCTGTGAAGGCCTGGTTTAACATAGCTTTCACTTGTTCTAAGTTTGGTGAAGTTGAAAGATTATAGGCGATAATTTCACTATTAAAGCCATCTAAAACTGGTGATAAGTAAAGTTTTTGACTGCTTGCTGGAATGGCAAATTCTGTCACATCTGTATAGCACTTTTCCATTGGTTTGGTTGCTTCAAATTGGCGTTGAATGAGATTTTCTGCTTTCTTGCCAATCTCTCCTTGGTAAGAAGAATACTTCCGTTTACGACGAATTCGAGCACTTAAACCAAGAACCTTCATCAGACGTTGCACTTTCTTATGATTTACCATGAAGCCACGATTTCTCAATTCAAGAGTCATTCGACGATAGCCGTAATTTCCTTTATGCTCACAATAAATTGATTGAATTTCAGCTTTAAGCTCTTTATCTTTGTCAAATCCATCTAGTTGTTTCAACTGATAGTAGTAAGTTGAGCGAGCTAAACCAGCCGTTTCAAGAAGTAAATCTAGTCGAAATCCTCCTGTGACCATTTCTCTAATTGTCTCTGCCTTTCTCGCTGTAAGGCTTCGTCCCTGTCTTCTAGTTCTTTTAACTTTTTTAGGTAAGACACCTCGGTACGTAAGCGTTCATTCTCCTCTTGGAGTCGTTCTAGTTCTGTCATTTCTTCCCAAGTTTTCTTACGTTTACGTCCCATTTTAGGTACTCTCTCTCTTGTTTTTTCAACAATAGTATACCCATTTTTCTTGTATTGTGCTATCCAATTTTTCAACAGAGAAGGATTGGGTAGAGCATAATCTAAAGATACACTTTTTCGTGAACGACCTTTAAGCAAAACTTTATTAATTATTTCTTCCTTTAATTCGGGAGAATAGTAACGATTCTTCCCTTTTTTGACGATTTCTATTCCGTAACGTTCAATCAACCTCACCATATATTTTAGTCCAGAAACATCCACACCAAATCTTTTTGAAAGCTCTTTGAAGCTTCTCCCCTGTTTTCTCAGTATATATATCTGAATCTTGTCCTCATAAGTTAATTTCATAATAAAAACACCTCAAAAGTTAGATTTTTTCTGTCTAACTTTTGGGGTGCAGTTCATTTTATGTTATTCTCAGTATAACAAGAGAAGAGAAGCTTGACAAATCAACTAAAAAACAGCCTAGCGAGGCTGTTAAGTCATTATTATTGCTGTGGATTATTGAAGTTGTTGAATGGATACTCAACTTTAGTTGGTTTACACAACAACACAATTAAGATAATACCACCTACAAATGGGATAAATGTAACAAAAATATACGGCCAGTTGTAGCCAGCATCACGCAAACGACGAACCGTTACAGCAATACCTGGTAAACACGCAGCAATACCATAGGCAAAAAAGATAAGTAGGAGGATGAATGAAATAACAGCCAAAAAGCTTGAGTCAGTTGCACTTGCAAGTCCTCCAAATACTGCTAGCAACACATAAAAAGCAACGACAGTTAACATATTTGCCAAATATGCAAACCAATAATCTGAACGTGTTGAACGGCCTTCAAAATCTACATAGCCCTTCCAAAACTTCTTATAAGCTTCGATCATAATAAAATCTCCTCATTTTTTGATACTTCTACTATACCAAAAGACCAATCTTCTGGCAAATCGACTAGGGAGCAGCCTATAAGGCTTTTTAACTTTTTGTTATTTAAAATAAATTTGACAGATAATATAAAATAGATTAGAATAATTGCATAACTATAATAATTGATATACCATTAGTTTTCATAATTGTTCTTGGTAAATCTCAACGTAAAAATAATTTTAATTAGGAGATATAATGAAGGTTTTAGGATACATCATGCTTTCTTTTATAATGCTATTCTTAGTAATTTCAGCATTTCCGTATATTTTCATTGGGGCTTTAATTTATAGTCTTTATCGATTGATTAGATATATTAGGAAAGTTCGATATTTTAAGAGTCCGAATTTTTTAGCCCATAAACTGGCACTTGCTGATACAATCTCTGAATATAATGAAATATCTAATTATGTAAACTCATTTGATCAAATCAGTCTTAGAGCAAGTCAAGCAGATCGATATAAATATTCTAACCTAGCTACTTATCAAAATACTAGCGTGCATAATATGAATCGTAATCGACATCAGAAAACGCTGTCTAGTAATGTTCACCACGCTTCGTTAGCAGTAGTTCGAAAAGCGTCTGAAGAGCCTTTAAAGTATTTGTGTAAATATTTTGATTTCAAACCTAATGAAGAGAATCTCCAACGCATTCAGGATATCGGTGAAGTAGTATCACGTTTTACAAATGCGAAAAGTAACTTAGACATGCGTCTAGCTCAAATTGAAGCAGATTTCAATCCTCCTAAATTTATAAAAAAATACTATCGTGATGAATTACTTAAACATTTAGAAGTAAATATTCCAAAAATTCATTTTTATTTTCCACAATATATTTTCGAATATGTTAGTGCGGGGGGAAACAGCTCACAACGAACAACTATCAAACTTGACGACCTTACTATCGAAGCACTTATAGAATATATTGATGATAATATTAAGCGTAGCAAGACTGCAAAAGCGCAGCGTTCTTTAATGACAAAAAAATTACGTGAATTTATTAAACGTCGCGATAATTATACCTGCCAGAATTGTTATGCCTCTGTCGCTCAGCAAAACCTTTTACTTTTAGAAGTTGACCATATCATCCCTATTTCAAAAGGTGGCTTATCTACTAAAGACAACTTACAAACATTGTGTTGGAAATGCAATCGAACAAAATCTAACAAAATCATATAAAATAGATATTTGATGTATTATTACGTTAGTTATTATTGCTTTGTTAATTCCTTTATATATATTGTCTATAGATAAGTATTAGCTGATGTCTCATCTCCCACAATTCACAATTTTTACATGACAAAAATATTTAAATAAATGACTTAGTTCTGTATTGTACAGGACTAAGTCATTTTCTACCATTTGTTAAGTTTATCAAGGTATTTGATGAAAAATAGTTTGAGTGCCATAGTCAAACTAAGGAAATTATCTTTTTTGAACTAAAGTTTAGTGTAAAAAATGTACACTAATCAACACCTTATCTGGTGATTTTTTTGATAAGGCGTTACAATAATATGGTATAAACAATTTTACCGATTTTGGGTAGAAGTATAATCGTAAAGTTTGTTGTGCATTATGAGGTAATAATAAGACGATGTATAGAGGCAATCGTGTGTGGTTTGGTTGAAGTCACTTGCGATTGTCTTTTCCGTTTCTCACAGAAGTCTGCGATATGCCAAGGATTGGTGTAGCTATCTGAAGTTATGTTAAGAATGCACTTAAAGAGAATCTTTCTGGCAGAGGGATTCCCACATTTGATGAAATGTTCCTTGGCTAGAAAGTTTTATTTTTACCTTAATGCGCTTATTATCATAATAATCAATGTATTCTACAATAACTTGTTTCAATTGCTCAAGTGACTTAGACACCTTCTCATAACAATAAAACATTTTCGATTTCAAAATTCCAAAAAAGGACTCCACCATACCATTGTCTGGGCCATTCCCCTTGCGTGACATGGATAGTTGAATCCTTTATCCTCTATAAATTGATAATGATACTGTTGAGAATATTGCCATCCCTGCTCACTATGGAGAATAGCAATCTCCTGGTCTCTCTATAAAGGCCTGTTCTAAACATAACTTTCACCTATACCAAGTTCAATGTTAAAACCATCTAAAACAGGAAACTATAAAAACTTTTTATTGCTGTGGGTTATTGAAATTATTAAACGCTACTTCTACCTTTGTTGGTTGTAAGGTTAAGATAAAAATAATAAAACCACCAAGATATGGAATTAGCGATAGGAATATCAAGACCCAGTGGTAACCTGCATCTCGTAAACGACGTACTATGATTGCAATGTATGGTACAAGTGAGGCTAACGCATAGACTCCAATTCCTAACACTACAATATAGACCAAAATCATTTGAAAACTATATGGATCAGATGTATACGTAGAGGAGTCTCCTCCTAAAATCATGATTAGTATGAGTAAGAAACTAAACAATAAATAAACCAAGCATTGCGCAAGAACATTAAGCCAATAATCTGAACGCGTTGAACGTCCCTTAAAATCTACATAGCCCTTCCAAAATTTTTTGTAGGCTTCAATCATAATAAAATCCCCCTTTTTTATGATACTCCCAGTATAGCAAGAGAAGGGAAGATTGACAAATCAACTAAAAAACAGCCTAGCAAGGCTGTTAAGTCATTATTATTGTTGTGAATTATTGAACTGGTTGAAAGGAAATTCTACTTTTGTGGGTTGACAAGACAAAACCAACAGTACGATATCACCTATGACAGACGCAAAGCGTAAGAAAATCAAGGCCCAATGAAAACCGGCATCACGCAAGCGACGCACCTGAAGGGCAATGGATGGAATATAGGTAGCAAAGAAATATACCATTGCAAGCCCATACAGTAAGTTGAGAATAACATGATAATCACTACCTGGACTATCAAATACAATAACAACTATAATCACGGTAAATAAAATAATACTTACAATAGTATTCGCTAAAACTGCCAACCAATAGTCTGAGCGAGTTGAACGTCCCGTGAAATCGACATAGCCCATCCAATACTTTTTATAAGCTCTAAATATCACAAAAGCTCCTCATTTTTGATACCCCCAGTATAGCAAAAGCTTTATACTCTAGCAAATAGACCAAAAAAGCCCCATGAGGAGCTTTTTGTTTATTCTCTAATTTGACCTTGGCCATTAATATAGAACTTGGTTGAGGTTAGGGCCTCAAGTCCCATTGGGCCACGGGCGTGCATTTTTTGGGTTGAGATTCCGATTTCAGCACCCAATCCAAAGACAAAGCCGTCTGTGAAGCGGGTTGAGGCATTAACATAGACAGCTGCAGCGTCTACATCATCTTGGAATTGCTCCGCACGACTGATATCCTGAGTTACGATAGCCTCTGAATGCGATGTTGTGTAGGTATTAATCCAATCAATGGCCTCATCAAGGCTGTCTACCACTTTAACAGACATAATATAGTCAAGAAACTCTGTCGCAAAATCTTCTGGCGAAGCTGGTACAGCTTTTTCCATAAGTTTCAAAGCCTTTTCATCCGCACGGAATTCAACAGCCTGAACTTTTGAAATAGCTTTTTCCAAATTAGGTAAGAAGTCTTCCGCAATATCAGCATGAACGACGAGAGATTCTGCAGCATTACACACGCTTGGTCGTTGAGTCTTGGCATTGATGACAATCTGTGTCGCCATATCTAAGTTAGCATATTTATCCACATAAATATGACAGTTACCAACACCCGTTTCGATGACAGGAACCTTGGCTTTTTCTTTAACTGTTTGGATGAGACGGGCTCCACCACGAGGGATGAGCAAGTCAACATACTTGGTCGCCGTCATGAGTTCTTCTGCCACCTCATGAGAGGTGTCTTCAACCAGCTGAACAGCATCTGCTGTGATACCCGCATTTTCCAAAGCCTTACGAGCTACCGTAACCAAGGCCTTGTTGGAATTGATGGCATCACGTCCTCCACGAAGAATGATAGCATTATTGGTTTTAAAGGCAAGGCTAAAGGCATCGATTGAGACATTGGGACGGCTCTCAAAAATCATAGCGATAACACCCATAGGAACACGCTTTTGAACGATTTTTAGACCATCCAGATTCGTATAGCCACGAACTACTTGACCGATTGGGTCCTGAAGATCTGCCACCTGACGGACACCCTCAGCAATCCCTGCGATACGGTCTTCCGTTAAGAGCAAGCGGTCTTGCATAATCTCTGAAATACCATTTTCCTTGGCATTGGCCATATCCTTAGCATTTTCAGTGATAATATAGGCACTCTCAGCTACTAGAGCTTTAGCTACCTGATTTAGAAGGTCGTTTTTAGCTGCTGTTGATAATTTAGCAATCTGACGACCTGCCACCTTGGCCTGTTGGCCTAGTGTATCGATATATGTCATCTTAGTCCTCCTGTTTAAAGAGTGTACCAATCTTGGCTCCTTCTAGGACACGAAGGATGTCACGTGGATTTTCACCATTCATCAAAACCATTTGGCTATGATTTTCAAAAACCATCTGAGCGGATTTAATCTTACTCATCATACCACCCGTACCAAATTTACTACCGGCACCACCAGCTGAGGCCAGAATTTCCTCAGTAATCTCTGGAACATAGCTACGAAGGGTCGCATCCTCATAAACATTTGGGTTCTTATCAAAGAGCCCATCAATATCTGACAGCATGATGAGTAGGTCTGCACCAACAATCTTAGCAACAATAGCAGACAAGCGGTCATTGTCCCCAAATTTAGTCGCATGATCCATTTCATCTACGCTGACAGCGTCATTCTCATTAACAACTGGGACAACCCCAAGCTCGAAGAGGCTCTCAAAAGCATTGATGGCATTGGCCAAACTCTCGGGATACTCAACCACATCACGCGTCAAAAGCAACTGAGATACCTTGGTCTGGTAATGTGAAAAGACCTGAGAATATAGGCTCATCATAGCCACCTGTCCTACACTTGAGACAGCCTGTTGCTTACCGACTTCAGCCGGTCGCTTGTCTAGGTCTAGGACATTGAGACCAAAGCCCATGGCACCAGAGGATACGAGGACAACCTCAATTCCTTTATTATGCAAGCTAGAAATAACAAAAGCTAATTGATCGATTTTTTCAAGATTAATTTTCCCTGATGGCAAAACCAGAGAGCTAGTCCCGATTTTGATAACCAGGCGTTTTACTGAGTCAAAATTTCGTTTCATGTTTATGATTATACACTAAATTC
>OFDA01000450.1_pt1 | contig 13416 bp, 12 predicted proteins | sample 1520921 | NCBI WGS metagenome assembly OFDA01 (sample SAMEA2699028, study PRJEB24076) | metagenome
GTATTGAGGAGATTGCATCCATGCAAGAAGAGCCTCCAGTAGTGGGTACAGTCGGTGTAGTAGAGGTTGTGCCAGGAGCGATGAACGTTATTCCTGGGGCCGTTAAACTGGGCGTAGATATTCGCAGTATTTCTAAGGTGGCCCGAGATTCTGTAGTTACCCTCATTAAGGAATTTATTGATGTTATTGCAGAGAAACGAGGCTTATCCTATACGATTGAGCCTGTTGCACAAGATTATCCGGTGGCGATGCATTCAGCAATGATTCGCGAAATTGAAGAGGCTGTTAAGTCTGTAGGCGTAGACTATATGACTATGCCAAGTGGTGCTGGTCATGATGCCATGCATTGGGCTGATGACGTTCCTACAGGAATGATTTTTATCCCATGCCGTGAAGGTATCAGCCATAATCCAGCTGAATTTGCAGACATGGATGACATCGTTACGGGAGCTAAGATATTAGACACGGTGCTAAGAAAGCTTAGCTTAGAAAGTACTAAACTTAACTAGGTTGAGTATTGTGGAATATTTGAGGTAGATATAATTTAGTTAGATCTGTGTTAACTAGCTAAGATATCATATTTTACGTGGTTAGAAGGATGTATTCCGCAATAGAATGGCAGAGAATACTTGCTATTGGTAGGAAATACATGGATTGGAGAGATTATGGTTATTGCTGGTATTGTTATCGTAGTGGCAACGTTTATTGCCATTATTAAGCAGTTTGAAACACGGCTTGTGTTGTTATTATCGGGCTTATTAATGTGTTTTATTGGTGGACAGCTTAGTGCTGGTACGACAGCCTTTGTAAAAGAACTTACAAATCCAGGTCTTGTACCAACTATTTGTACAGTGCTTGGTTTTAGTTATGTTATGGAGTATACAAAATGTACAGAGCACATGGTATATTTCATCTCTGCAGGCCTTAAAAAAATGACTAAAATCATCATTCCTGGTGCTGTTATTATTACGTTCTTGATCAATATTGCGTTACCTACAGCGGCAGGCTGTGCAGCTGCAGTAGGTGCTCTATTAATTCCTGCACTTATTCGCTCTGGTGTGCATCCAGCGATGGCAGGCTCTGCTATTTTCTTAGGGACTTGGGGTAGTGCATTGAGCCCTGGTCTTATGTTTAACCCTCAAGTGGCACAACTCGCTGGTGAAGATGTAATGACCGTTATCGCTAGCTTCTCTATGCAAGCCATTATTGGCATTGTCGTAGCAGCTATCTTGCTCAATATCGTAGCTATCGTTAAGAAAGAGCATATAGGATATGTATTAAAAGATGCTAACGAAGAAGAAGGTAAAGAATTTAAAGTAAATTATTTATATGCTATCATCCCAATCATTCCGCTTGTATTACTCGTACTTGGTAGTAAACAAGTAGCAGTGATTCCTGAAATTTCTGTTCCTGTATCTATGCTCATTGGTACAGCTATTGGTATTATTGCCGTACGTCCTAATGTAACGGAAGCAGTTAAGAAATTCTTCCGCGGTACTGGCGATGGCATGTGTGATGTAGTCGGTCTTATGGCTGCTGCTGCATGCTTTACAGCTGGTATGCAATATATCGGCCTTACAAGTGCACTCATTGATGGCATGAAGAACTCTCAACAAATCGCTCAAATTGGTGCAGCCTTTGGTCCATTCTTATTAGCTGTTATCTCTGGTTCTGGTAATGCGGCAGCCCTTGCATTTAACGGAGCTGTAACACCGCATGCGGCAGACTTTGGCTATGGCATTATGCAACTCGGCTCCATGGCCCAATTGGGTGCTGGCATCGGTCGTAGTATGAGTCCGGTAGCAGGTGCAGGTATCATCATTGCTGGCCTTGCAGGTATTAACCCTATGGAAATGGCAAAACGCAATGCTGTACCATGTATTATTGCTACCGTAGTGATTATGCTCTTGTTACTATGATTAGATTAAAATGTAGCTGTAAAACTATAAATTCATAAATTACAGGTATATTAAAGACGTTAAACTTTAGAATACACAATAAAAGAACCCTATTGTGATCAAAATGAACTGCACCCCCAAAATTGTGTCCAATTTTTGGGGTGCAGTTCATCATGATAGGGTTCTTTTTATATATCTTTATATTATTTAAGTTTGAAGCCAATCCAGAGAGCGGAAATAATAAATAAGCCACCACTAACCCAGAATAGGGTAGTAAAGCCTAGCCATGCCATAAGGCTAGCACCACCAACAGACCCCAAGAAATAACCGAAAAACAAACAAGACTGATTATAGGAGAATACTTGGCCTGTAAATTCTCGAGGTGTTTTTGAAGAGAGGTAAGTGTTTAAGGCAGGCAACATGCCACCTAAACCAAAACCTTGTAGGAATCTGATGATTGCCAGTTGATATACATCAGAAACATAGGCTTGAGGGATATTTAGAATCCCTACATAAATAAGAGATACTACTAATACTTTCCGTGGCCCAATCTTGTCGACTAATTTACCTAGTGGAGAACTACTCAAAAGTTGAGCAATACCCATAGCGGAGAATACAGCGCCTGCAATAAATGCTAGATTTTCTGTATCACTAGGAACGATTCCCTTAATATATACAGAGATAACAGGTTGTAAGGACATGATGCATATTGCATAGATAAAGGACGCTACACATAATGCGACAATACTATTAAATTCCGGTATTTGCTCTTTCAACTTACGGATGGAAAGTTTTTCAGGATTCGGTTGTGGTACATAATTTTCATGGATGAATATAGTAGCCAGCACACCAGCTAAACCCATGAGCGTACCGACGATGATGAAGTCATTGCAAATGCCTACTGTATCTGCAATATATCCACCCAATAAAGGCCCTATTAGTGAACCAGCAAGATTAGCAGATGCTAATAATCCTAAGGCCCAACCTGTCCGCTCAATAGGTGATTCTGAAGCTATTAATGTAATTGATGCCGAGTAAAAGCCACTTACTAGACCTTGGACGAGCCGGATTAAAACAACCCCTTCGGGTGTAGTTTGAAAAGCAATTAATATATTACATAATGCCATGCCAAAGCTAGATCGTATTAATGTAATTTTACGACCTTTTTTGTCGGCCACACGTCCCCAAAATGGTGCTGCTAAGCAAACGATTATATAGGTTGCGCCAGTGGCTAACCCAGACCATAAGGACATAGCTTCTGGAGTTTGTACGCCTAAATCATGAAAGTATAAAGGCAGAATTGGAGCTAACTGGCTTACACCAAAGGCTGTACAGAATACACAGACTAAACTGATATACACCGTTCGTTTCCACGTTTCCAAAAAATCCCTTCTTTCTAAGTCTTAGTACGTTCTTAATAAAATAATACCCTTATTTATTTTTGATTTCATCCCAATCGCTTAAGTCAGGAAGCTTATTGCTAGTTATAGATTCCTGAATCCAGTAGTTGATGGAGGTTAAGTTGCAAGACTCTCGTTCAAAGACATATTCGTTGTCTTCGTCTACAGTGGCATAGAGTCGAATGCGTAAGTTTTTACCTTTTGCGCGCTCGATGTAATAGCTAATACATTGATCATCAAGGCTAGAAGGGCGAACCGCAATGATATCGTACTTGCCATTCGCTACGCCTTCTAAGGCATCCTTAATCATTTGGTTTGGATATTCATATTGATTGAGGTAGAAGATATCGTTGTCACAAGTTAATACATATTCTCGTGGAGACGTAGTGTTTTTGTACTGTTTCTCCCAGCTTTCATCAATAACAGGTAATGTAGCCGTATCATAGAAGTTTTTAATTAAAGTGAGACCTTCAGGAATGGACATCTCTTTAAAGTATCTTATTTCATATACCCTAGGATCCACGTTTTCATCCTGTCTGCTAGTATCCTCAATGTAGCCGTATAGATAGATGGTACAAGAGTTTTTGTCTTCATTGTGGAACATAACGATGCTGTACACATCGTAAATTACGTTCTCTATGGATTGGCGATTATCATAGATGATAAAGCTGAGATATTTTTGTGTATCCCATTCGCGCTCGATGAAATTCCAGTCGTATTTATTGGTACGCCAACCAGTAGTAGAGTCCTCGAAGATTTCTAATACATCAACGGAGTTTTGAGGCCATGCAGGGGGCATAGGATTACACGTTGTAGAAGATTGCTGTATGCCTTCTTTGTACTGATAGTGGCCATCAACGAGTTCAAAGGCTTCTAATCGTTCAGCTGCTTCGTCAGGAATTGCCAACGGCTCACCAGTACCTAACCAATTATCGTTTCTTGTGTTGAGACGATTGATGCTTTCACGAGCATGCTCGTAGAACGTAACGGCTTGGTCTAAATCAGGTTCTTTTGTAATGGCACCAATTTCGTAGCAATAGCCGGCGGCCAGTTGCCATAGATGGTCAGCATAGTCATAACTACCGTATCTATCGAAACATTTGCTAGCCTGATTAACGCACTCTATGGCGGTTCTTATGGCAGGGGTATTACCTTTTTTGAAAGTAAATACATAAGCGAGATACGGCCAAATCGCATCGAGAGTGTAAATCGCTGGTTGTTGTAATAAGTGAGCGATGCGAGACCAGTCTTGGGACTGACCATCGATATTTAATGTGCGAAGAATGATGGCTTGCATTGTAACGTAAGCGTGGTCGTTAAAGTCTAAATAATCTGGGCTTATAGCAGCACGCTCGTAGTATTTGAGGGCCTTTTGAATATCCTGAGGGATTCTTTTGTTAGACTCACATGGTTTTGCATAGTACTCGGCAGCTTCACGCAAACACATGCCATTATTCATGGTTACGCCACGCTCAAAATATTCGAGAGCTCGTTCATGCTCCCCGCGAGACTTACAAATATCGCCTGCTAAATACATCATGAGTGGCAAACCTGCTGCAGCCCCTTCAAAAATGACTTGTTCTTCCATTGCCCTATTATCTTGCTCGGCATAGGTAAGGCGAAGGTTGCGGTACGCAATAACAAGGCCTGCCGCTGCGGATTTATGCAACCATTGCTGTGCTATAGATGTTATTTTTACGTCCAATCTACGTTGGCCTACTTGTGTAAAAAAAGATTTTAAAAAATGGACAACACCAGATGGTTCACCTTCATTAACTATCTTTTGTGCAGATGGCAAGAGGCGGTAATCTCCCCATTGGAATACATTGGCAATAGCGTAGGCGCAGTAAGAACAACCCTTTTGGGCGCCCTCATAGATGCGCTGGAATGCTTGGTCCTTCGTCATAGATAACTCTTTTTCTATGGTTGGCGTGAGGGCACCTGCGGTACGCATAGCTTGTAAAATAGCGATGGCACTGCCTTTGCGAATAGCCGTATGTAAATAACTATATGCCTTTGTGTCATCCTCAGGAAATCCTGCTTCAATCCAGGTGAACTGAGGACCAGAATAGACCCGTGCCAAAATAGCGTACACATCGCCAATACCAGGAATCTTTTGACCTTCCTCGTCAAGTTTCACAAGGGTCTCTAGCTCAGCCTTACCCGCCCAAGCTATATCTTTATTACACTGGTGGAATATTTTATTGAAAGACTGCTGTATTTGATCAGTGAAATAAAAACTCATACTCTCTCCTCCGCATAATAATCAGTAAAACCTGATAACATATGTAGTTTCAGTATACTATTAGTGTTTAGAGGAAAACAATATAAATATTCTGAATTTGGAGGGGACTAGGGAAATCAGTAATTGGATTATATATAGATATTAGGTGATGAACGAATGTAAGGATAAGGTGAAAGTTGAGATTTTTCTTGACTTTCATTCTATAGAAACATTATAATCAGATTATAATTTTATACTCGCCTGAAAGAAACCGATGAGGTGGAGATAAAAATAGGAAATGCACTCACAGAGAGCGGGATTAGCTGAGAACCCGTAGTACGCAGCTTATTAAATGGACCACCGAGGGCGCATGGAACAGAATGAACTTTCATTCCTAGTATGGTGCGACGTCACACGAGCGTTAGTCGTGAGGGATATGTTAGTATCCTGCGAAAGAGGAGTGCGCTGCATTCAAACAAGGTGGTACCGCGATTTATAGCATAATACAAGTATTTTCTAATACTCTTGTAAAAATAGAACTATAGACTCGTCCTTGACGTTATATTGTCATGGGCGAGTTTTTTTATTGGTAAACGCCAGATGGAGGTTCTCATGATTTTCCCTAGTCTTGACCGTGTGAAAGCTATCGCACCGGGCTACGATATCGTGCCTGTATATATGGAAATTTTATCCGACGTACGCACACCGATTAGCGTGTTGAAAGCGTTAAAACAAGTGAGCAGTCATACGTACTTGCTTGAAAGTGCGGATAATAGTAATCATTGGGGCCGTTACTCCTTCTTGGGCTATGATCCTAAGATCGAGCTCTTCTGCAAAAACCATACAATGACTATCAAAGACGGTACAACGCGTACCTTTGAATGCTCTGACCCAGCTGCAGAAATTCGCAATATTTTGAGCCAATACAAAAGCCCTCGCTTAGAAGAGCTACCAACCTTTACAGGCGGCTTTGTAGGTTACTTCGCATGTGAATATATCCGCTATATTGAGCCAACCCTCGATTTCCCAACGCCAGATGATAACTCTGCTATGGTGAACGATGTAGACCTTATGCTCTTTGATAAGGTAATCGCCTTCGACCATTATAAAAATAAAATCTACTTGATTGCTAACATCAGTACAAACGATTTAGAACGTAACTACAACAAGGCTGAGCTTGAACTTAAAGCATTAGCTGATCTCGTAGTAAACGGTAAAGAGGCGGACATTCCAAAAGGCATCCTTAAAACGGAGTTCACTTCTGAATTTACAAAGGATGAGTTTGAAGCAGTTGTTAAAAAGACACAGCACTACATCAAGGAAGGGGATATCTTCCAATGCGTTGTATCTAACCGCCGTGAAGCTGAGTTTGAAGGTAGCTTGTTAAATGCATACCGAGTATTGCGTACATTGAACCCATCTCCATATATGTTCTACTTATCTGGTGGCGATGTAGAGCTTACAGGTGCCTCTCCAGAAACATTGGTAAAATTAACGGATGGTAAAATGTACACCTTCCCAATTGCAGGCACTATGCGCCGTGGTAAAAACGAAGCAGAGGACCTCGCTATTGAGGAAAAACTCATCAATGACGAAAAAGAGTTGGCTGAACATAACATGCTCGTTGATCTTGGCCGTAATGACTTAGGTAAAATTTCTAAATTTGGTTCCGTAAAAGTAGAGGCGTTACACATGTTACAACGTTTCTCCCATGTTATTCACATTACATCTACTGTAAGTGGTGATATTCAAGACGGAAAAGATGCACTCGATGCCATTGGTGCTACATTGCCAGCAGGTACTTTGTCGGGAGCTCCTAAAATTCGTGCTATCGAAATCTTACATGAACTAGAAAAAAGCCCGCGCGGTGTATACGGCGGCGCTGTAGGTTACATCGATTTCTCCGGTAACATGGACGTATGTATCGGCATCCGCATGGCTATGAATAAAGGCGGTAAGGTTTATGTTCGAGCTGGTGCAGGTATCGTTCGCGATAGTGTTCCTGCTAGTGAATATAACGAAACTTTGATGAAAGGCCAATCCATGATTTCCGCAATTACAGATGCACAGGAGGTAGAATAATGGTACTCCTTATAGATAATTACGATAGCTTCTCCTTTAATTTATACCAATTAGTAGGCTCTATCGATCCAGATATTAAAGTCATCCGCAGCGATGAATTAACAGTTGAAGAAATCCGCGCATTGAAACCAGACTATGTGATACTTTCACCAGGACCTGGCAGACCAGCTGATGCGGGCGTATACGAAGACCTATTGCGCAAATGCAAAGGTGAATTCCCAATCCTCGGCGTATGCCTCGGTCACCAAGCCATCGGCGAAGTATTCGGTGGCACCGTTTCCTATGCAAAACAAGTGATGCACGGTAAACAAAGCGTAGCCAAACAAGTACACCCATCCAAAATCCTTAAAGGCGTACCAGAACAATTCGAAGTAGCACGCTACCACTCCTTGGCAATTATTGACGAAACCATGCCAAGCGAACTCATCGTTACATCCATTACCGACGACGGCGAAGTAATGAGCGTAGAACACAAAGACTACCCAATCTACGGCGTGCAATTCCATCCGGAATCCATCATGACACCGAACGGGGAACAAATGATTCGCAATTTCTTAGAAAAATAAACTACAGTCTAAATTATGTATCGAGGGGCCATTCTTAGCCTCTAGAACGATCGGGCAGAAATAAGGTCTCTCGGAACTCCGATGGCCACCCACCCCACTATGTGGGGCCGCCAAGTCGTTCCTTAAGACCTTATTTCCTGCCAACTCAATCTTGGCAGTACCTATAATAGCCCCTCTACAATACATATATCGAACAGTAACTATATTTTCTAAAGAAATATGCGAACCAGAACCCTAATATAAGAAAAAGTGGTGCGTAGCACCACCATTCCCTTTCCCAATAAAGAAATGACCTGTGCGTTACTCCATATAATGCGCAGGATCATTTGATAATAGTTTGTTTGAGGGATGTCTATTAAATTGGTATGATTTTTAGCGATAGGTGCGATTGGGTTATGTGCGAAGCCGACTTGGCGCCCCGCATAGCGGGGGAATGGCCACTTGGAGGCTGAGGGCATGACCCAATCGGTACCGACTAGGTAGATATGGTATCAATTTAATAGACATCCTCAAAAGGAGATATAAATGATTAAAGACGCATTATATGCAGTAACGCATGGTCAAGATTTATCCTACGACCTTGCAAAAAATACAATGAACAAGATTATGAGCGGTGATGTAGCCGAGGTTCCTATGGCAGGTTTCTTATGCGCTTTAGCGGCAAAGGGCCCTACTGTAGATGAGGTTACGGCTTTTGCTGAGGTTATGCGTGAGAAGGCTGGTTCTGTGCCTCATGAAGGTACTGTTGTAGAAATCGTAGGTACTGGCGGCGACGAAGCTAATACGTTCAACATTTCCACTACATCTGGTTTTATCATTTCTGCAGCAGGTATTCCTGTAGCAAAGCATGGTAACCGCAGTGTATCTAGTAAATGTGGCGCCGCTGATTTGATCGAAGCCTTAGGCGCTAAGTTAGAGCTTAATGGTGAACAAAATGAGGCAGTCCTCAACAAAGCAAATATGTGCTTCATGTTTGCTCCTGTATATCACCAAGCTATGAAGTATGCAGGCCCTGTACGTAAGGCATTAGGCGTTCGTACTGTATTCAACATCCTTGGGCCGTTGGCGAACCCAGCAGGCGCTACTGTGGAGTTGATGGGCGTGTACGATAAATCTTTGGTAGAACCGTTGGCTCGCGTATTGGCTAACCTCGGTGTGAAACGCGGTGCTGTGGTACACGGCTTCGATGGCCTTGATGAAATTACGGCTACCAACAAAACGTACGTATGCGAAATTAATAATGGTACTTTCACAAGCTACGAATTCGATCCTAAGGAATACGGGTTTGACTATGCAGACAAAACAGAGCTTGAAGGTGGCGACGCTACGGTAAATGCTGAGATTACTCGCCGCGTTCTCGGTGGTGAGCAAGGTGGTAAACGCACAGCTGTTCTTCTAAACGCTGGTATGGCGATTTACCTCGCTAAAGAGGGCCTTACATTAGCAGAGGGCATTGAAGAGGCGAAAAACATGATCGATTCTGGCAAGGCTCTTGCCACAATGGAACAATTTGTGAGAGCAACCCAAGAGGTATAACTATTGATTTTAGATAAGATTGTAGAGGCTACCAAAATTAGGGTAGCCCAAGAAAAACAGGTGGAATCACCTGAGGCTGTAAAAGCAGCGGCTTTGGCGTTACCATCTGATGCAGGATTTCCTTTTGAAGCAGCCCTTCGTCAGCAAGACTTTAACTTCATTTGTGAAGTAAAGAAGGCATCTCCCTCTAAGGGGATCATTGCAGAGCACTTTCCCTATTTAGACATTGCCAAAGAATATGAAGTTGCTGGTGCTGCGGCTATCTCTGTTTTGACGGAGCCAGACTTCTTTAAAGGTGATAAGAAATACTTACAAGAAATTGCAAGCACTGTCAAAATCCCTGTACTTCGTAAGGACTTCATCATCGATGAATACCAAATCTACCAAGCAAAGGTATGGGGCGCTAGTGCAATCCTCTTAATCTGTGCATGCCTCGATGTGTCAATATTGACCAAGTTCCGTGAGTTAGCTGACTCTCTTGGCTTGTCCTCTTTGGTAGAGGCTCACGACGAAAAAGAAGTACAAATGGCTATTGATTGCGGTGCCCGTATTATTGGTGTTAATAACCGTAATTTGAAAGACTTTACTGTAGATGTACAAAATAGTGTGCGCTTGCGCAATCTCGTTCAAGACGATGTGATTTTTGTATCTGAAAGCGGTCTAGAAACGCCAGAGGATATCCAAGTATTGCGAGATAACAATATTGGAGTAGCCTTGATGGGGGAAACGTTTATGCGTTCTCCTAACAAGGTTGAAAAGTTGGCATATCTTTATGGACCCACATACTACACGCCAAAGGTTAAGATGTGTGGCATCTCTAAAGTAGAAACAATTCCGGCTATTGTAGATACAAAGCCAGACTACATGGGCCTTGTATTCGCACCGAGCAAACGGCAAGTGACGGTAGACCAAGCTAAAACATTAGTGGAAGAACTTCATAAACAATACGCAAAAACATATGGTGCAGTTGAAGTGCCAATGAATGCTGAAACAGCACAAGATAGTAAGGAATTTGTCCAAGAAAATCCTAATTTGGAGAACATTAAAACGGTAGGTGTCTTCGTCAATGAAACATTAGATAATCTCGTTACAATCGCTAAAGAAGTCAATCTTGATGCGGTGCAATTGCACGGCGATGAAGATGAAACTTTCATCCAAGCTCTCAAGGAGAAAACAGATGTAGAGGTTTGGAAGGCTGTTCAAATCTGCAGCCCTGCAGATGCAGAGGTGTGGATCGATAGCAGTGCCGATATGCTGTTATTTGATGCGTACCATAAGGATGAACGAGGCGGTACGGGTGAAGTGTTCGACTGGTCTTGCTTAGATGAGTTTGAACGTCCATTTATGCTTGCAGGTGGTATCGACAGTACTAACGTGGCGCGTGCTATTCGCACAGTTCGCCCTTACGGTATAGATATTAGTAGCGGTATTGAAACAGATGGCGTGAAGGACGATGAGAAAATTAAAGCTTTTACCAACATTGTGAGAACAATAGCTCACTAAATCACAAAAAATACATAAATCTAAGATATAATAATATTTTAGACACATCCGATGGAATTCATCGATTGTTGAGATAGATGCCAATAGTAACGCTATACAGGCGTACTAGTAGAATGGTATATGGAAAGGTAAGTTATATGAGTGAACAAAGACATGGTTATTTTGGCTCCTTCGGTGGCCAATTTATGCCAGAAACATTGATGAATGCAGTCATCGAATTGGAAGAGGCATACAACAAGTACAAAGATGATCCTGATTTCGTACGCGAACTTGAGGATTTACATAAAAAATATACAGGCCGTCCATCTCTTTTATACTATGCAGAACGCATGACAAAGGACCTTGGGGGCGCTAAAATCTACTTAAAACGTGAAGATTTGAACCATACTGGTTCTCACAAATTGAATAACGTAATCGGTCAAATGTTATTGGCAAAACGGATGGGTAAAACTCGCGTTATTGCTGAAACTGGTGCTGGTCAACACGGCGTGGCAACAGCTACTATCGCTGCGTTGATGGGCATGGAGTGTGAAGTATACATGGGCGCTGAGGACTGTGAACGTCAAGCACTTAACGTATATCGCATGGAATTATTGGGCGCTAAGGTGCATCCTGTAACAACTGGTACAAGTACATTAAAAGATGCTGTATCTGAAGCGATGCGCGAATGGACAAACCGCATGTCTGATACACACTATGTATTGGGTTCTGTTATGGGGGCGCATCCATTCCCGATGATTGTTCGTGATTTCCAATCTATCATCAGCCGCGAAGCGCGTGAGCAAATCCTTGAAGCAGAAGGCAAACTGCCAACAGCTGTTATGGCTTGCGTAGGCGGGGGATCCAATGCGATGGGCATGTTCTATCACTTCATTCCTGATGAAGGGGTTCGACTCATCGGTTGTGAAGCAGCTGGTCGTGGTGTTGATACAGAGGAACATGCAGCAACAATCGCAAAAGGCTCTGTGGGTATCTTCCATGGTATGAAATCTTACTTCTGCCAAGACGAAGACGGCCAAATTGCTCCAGTATATTCTATCTCTGCAGGCCTTGATTACCCTGGCATCGGACCTGAACATGCGTACTTGCACGATAGTGGTCGTGCTGAATACGTGCCTGTAACGGATGATGAAGCAGTGGATGCATTCGAATACTTATCTCGTTTAGAAGGTATTATTCCAGCTATTGAAAGTGCTCATGCAGTGGCACATGCTCGTAAAATTGCTCCAACCATGAGCAAGGATGATATCATTATTATTTGTTTATCTGGTCGCGGTGACAAAGACGTAGCGGCTATGGCGAAATATAGAGGGGTGGATCTTCATGAGTAAAATTAAAGACGCTTTCACAAAGGGTAAGGCATTCATCCCATTCATCAGTGCTGGTGATCATGGCATTGAGAATACAGAACGTTATATTCGGGTCATGGTGAAAGCCGGCGCCGACATGGTAGAAATTGGTATTCCTTTCTCTGATCCAACAGCGGAAGGTCCAGTTATCCAGGAAGCGAGCACACGCGCATTATCTACAGGCGTAAAAATTCACGATATTTTTGAGATGGTGCGTCGTTTGCGCAGTGGTGATGATGCAGTGACAGTACCACTCGTGTTCATGACCTACTTGAACCCAATCTATGTATTCGGCCGTGAAAAATTCTTTACCCTCTGCGAAGAGGTTGGTATCTCTGGTGTTATCGTGCCAGATATGCCGTTTGAAGAAAAAGGGGAACTCGGGAGTGTAGCTAATAAACACGGCGTTGAAGTGGTATCCTTAATTGCGCCAACATCCGAAAACCGCATCGAAATGATCGCAAAAGACGCGGAAGGCTTTGTGTACTGCGTATCCTCCCTCGGTGTTACAGGCATGCGTAGCGAAATTAAGACAGATATTAAATCCATCGTTGAAACTATTCGCAAATATACAGATATTCCTGTAGCCGTTGGTTTCGGTATTTCTAAGCCAGAACAAGCGGAAGCAATGGCTCGCGTATCTGACGGTGCTATCGTAGGCTCTGCTATCGTTAAAATCGTGGCAGAACACGGTGAACATGCAGACCAAGCATTATTTGACTACGTACAATCTATGAAACAAGCTGTACTAAAAGCTGACGCATAATAACAGCTAGCGCATAATAAAATAGATAATACAATACGGGTTATAGGACAAAAAGTGTTGCTATTAATGCCGATGGAACTAGTTAAATACTA